>ENA-ORXM01001309-ORXM01001309.1-marine-metagenome-genome-assembly--contig:-NODE-1309-length-35362-cov-15.057617_pt1 | contig 35362 bp, 26 predicted proteins | sample MGYA00237867_ERZ511480 | MGnify/ENA primary metagenome ERZ511480 (study PRJEB26309, sample SAMN06266103) | marine metagenome | isolation source: Algal blade | place: United Kingdom:Sidmouth, United... | reverse complement strand
CAGTCACTCGTCACCAGTCACTCGTCACCAGTCACTCGTCACCAGTCACTCGTCACCAGTCACTCGTCACCAGTCACTCGTCACCAGTCACCAGTCACAAAAAAAACAAAAAAAATGAGATTAGAACCCATCATATCCCTCGAAAATGTCACCAAAAAATACCCAGTTGGCGACGGAGAATTTACCGCCCTAAAAAACATCAACCTAAACTTCAATAAAGGAGAATTTACAGGCTTAGTCGGCCCAAGCGGATCAGGAAAAACGACCCTACTCAACATTGTCGGTTCCTTAGACAGCCCAACCACAGGAAGAGCCACCGTTTTAGGAAAAAGCATTGCCAGTTTATCCCATAAAGAAGCTGCTTTATTGCGAAACAAACACATCGGTTTCATCTTTCAAGTCTTCAACTTATTGCCCGTCTACACCGTTTTTGAAAACGTAGAATTTGCGCTACTACTACAAAAAAGAAGCAAAGAAGAACGCAAAAAAGCCGTCAAGGAAGCCTTAGAATGGGTCGGACTCACTGCCTTAGCCAACAAAAAGCCCCACAAATTATCAGGGGGAGAAGGACAGCGAGTCGCCATCGCCAGAGCATTGGTCAAACGCCCTGAAATCCTATTGGCGGACGAACCCACCGCCAATCTCGATGCAGAAAATGCCCACATAATCCTCAAAATGATGAAACAACTCAACGAAGAACTAGGAACAACCTTCGTTTTTTCGACACACGATGAGAAAGTAATGGGTTATTTAGAGCGTATTATTCATTTAAGAGATGGAGCAGTGGAATTAGATGAAAAAATTGCTAACCCAAAATACCTATTATCATGAAATTAGCTTTTCAATTAGCATACAAAAATCTAATAGGTGCAGGACTTCGCACTTGGCTCAATGTGATTGTATTATCTTTTTCTTTCGTCATGATTATTTTTTTCAATGGAATGATGGACGGATGGAATGAACAAGCTAAACAAGATACAATTGCTTGGGAATATGGTAATGGTCATTTATTACACGAAAAATATGATCCCTTTGATCCCTTTTCTCTACAAGATGGACACGACAAAATTCCACCTAATAGTGAAGCATTGACACCCATTTTAATTCGTCAAGCCTCTATTTATCCAAATGGACGCATGTTGGGAGTCTCTTTAAAAGGGATTGAAGCAAATCAAACAATTTTAGAATTGCCTACACAGGTCTTAGAAGAAAGTAAAGCGAATATTCCTGTTATCATTGGCAAACGCATGGCAGAAACTTCAAAACTAAAGAAAGGCGAGGAGGTGCTTTTGCGTTGGAGAGACAAAAACGGCACATTTGATGCTGCTAAAATTACTATTGTCGATATTTTTGACAACAATGTAGGTACAGTAGATAATGGACAAGTTTGGGTTGCCATTGATAAACTATGGGAAATGACAGGTTTAGATAATCAGGCAACGATGTTTATTGCAAATGAAAACTATAAACATAAAGGAACTCAAGGGTGGGTATTTAAGAGCCAAAAGGAGCTTTTACGCAGTATCGAAGAAATCGTTGCAAGTAAAAAAATAGGTACATTCATTTTTTATGGATTGCTTTTAGTTATCGCTTTATTAGCGATTTTTGATACACAAGTATTATCAATTTTTAGACGGCAAAAAGAGATTGGCACCTATATTGCATTGGGTATGACACGCTCACAAGTCGTAGGGTTATTTACCATTGAGGGAAGTGTGTATAGCTTTTTTGCAATGATTGTAGGTTGTATTTATGGCATCCCTTTGTTTATTTATATGACAAAAAAAGGCATCGCTATTCCACAAGCCTCACAAGATATGGGCGTTTCTATCGCTGAACGCATCTTTCCTGTTTACGGTATTCAATTAATTCTTGGAACGATTTTATTAGTTGTTATTGCAGCGACTATCGTAAGTTTTTTGCCCTCTCGTAAAATTTCAAAAATGGATCCAGTTGCTGCATTAAAAGGAAAATTACAATGATACAATTTCTATTAAAAGGCTTGTTGAGAGATCGTAGCCGCAGTTTATTGCCTATTATCATTATTGCTATTGGTGTAATGATTACGGTTTTATTAACAGGCTATATCAATGGTGTCTATGGTGATGTCATTGACCAAAATGCTCGTTTTGATACAGGGCATGTGAAGATTATGAGTAAAGCTTATGCCAAAAATAAAGAGCAGATACCCAATGATTTAGCTCTATTAGAAGTGTCTTCAATTGTTCAAAAACTACAAAAAGATTTCCCTTCTATGGATTGGGTGAAGCGCATTAAATTTGGTGGACTGGTGGATGTGCCTGATGCAGAGGGTAACACCAAAACCCAAGGACCTGCAATCGGTATGGCATTAGATATTTTGTCTCACAATTCCGAAGAAGTAAAGCGCATGCGTATCAAAGAATCTTTGGTGACAGGCAAGTTGCCACAACAGATAGGAGAGGTTTTAATAGGGCATGAATTTGCCCAAAAATTAGGATTGAAATTGGGTGAAGATATTACCTATTTTGGTACTACAATGGAGGGGAGTATGACCTTCAAAAGTTTTACAATGGTGGGTACTATTCGATTTGGTACGGCTGCAATGGACAAAGGTGCATGCATTATTGATGTCATAGATGCACAAATGATTTTGGATATGGAAGATGGTGCAGGGGAAATTTTAGGGTTTTTGAATGCAGGAGTTTATCAACACAAAGACGCTTTAAATATTACTGAAAAATTCAACAGCCAATACAAAAATAGCACAGATGAATATGACCCAATAATGAAGACGCTCAAAGAACAAAACGGTCTTGGTGAGCTTATTGATATGGGAGAAAGCATGTCTAGCTTATTTGTTTTTATCTTTATTCTTGCGATGAGTGTCGTTTTGTGGAATACAGGATTATTGGGCGGTTTGCGTCGTTATCAAGAATTTGGCATTCGTTTAGCTTTGGGAGAATCTAAAAATAAAATTTATCAAACATTGATTTTAGAAGCACTTTTAATTGGTTTTATTGGTTCTTGTTTGGGCACTTTTATTGGCTTGTCGCTCACTTATTATATACAAGTTGTGGGCATTGACATAAGCAGCTATCTCAAAAATAATTCGATGATTATGCCTTCCATCATTCGATCAAAAGTGACTCCAGAACTTTTTTATATTGGCTTTATTCCTGGTGTTTTTGCGATGGTATTCGGCACAATGTTGTCAGGAATGGGTATCTATAAGCGAGAAACAGCTAATCTTTTTAAAGAATTGGAAGTCTAAATTTTGTAGGTGACTGGTGACTGGTGACTGGTGGCGAGTGACAAGTGATGGCGATGTAACGAGTGGCTCTTTGTTTTTCTTGAAATTTGTTTTTTTAGGAGAGAAAGGTGGAGTGCTTCGTCGTGACACTCAGGCCTGCTATCCATTCCAATGCCAAGCCTCGCAAAAATTATTAGCTTTTCTTATTGGCATTCCATTACTATCAGGTCTATTTTGGAAGGTCGCAACTTCTAAAAATAATTAAAAATGAAATATACATTCTTTTGTTTGTTGATGGTGTTTTTGGGTTTGTCTGGAACGGCTCAAACGGCTATTGATGTGGAAACAATTATGCAGAAAGTGGATGAGAATATGAGTGCGGAAACTCGTATTGTAGAATCGGATATGGTTATTTATGGGAAGCGTAAAAATCGGACGGTTTCCTCTAAAAGTTATTCGGAAGGAACGACAAAATCTTTTACCGAATATTTAGCGCCTGACCGAGAGAAGGGAACGAAGATGTTGAAATTAGAAAATCGACTTTGGATTTATTCTCCTGCTACAGATCGTTCTATACAGTTGTCGGGGCATATGTTGCGACAGTCGGTTATGGGATCGGATATGTCTTACGAGGATATGATGGAAGACCGCAAAATGATGGATATGTATGAAGCAACTATTTTGGAAGAGGAAGCCGTTGATGGGCGAAATGCTTGGAAGTTGGAACTGATTGCAAAGGTAGAAAATGTGGCGTATCATAAAAGAATGATTTGGGTCGATCAAGAAAGATTCGTGCCACTGCGAGAAGAATTGTATGCAAAAAGTGGCGAGTTGTTGAAGCAAACAACCTTGAGCGATATTAAAGAAATTGAAGGTCGTTGGTTTCCCACTAAAATCAATTATAAGGATGTATTGAAAGCTGGAAAAGGAACGGATTATATCATTAAGGAAATTCAATTTGATGCGTCTATTCCTGAAACTATTTTTAGTAAGGGAGCTTTGAGAAAGTGATTTGGTGACGAGTGACGGGTGGCGGGTGACTGGTGTGAGGAATTAATTACGTTCAGACTGTGTAAAATAGACCTGATAGTAGCGTTATAGCCTTACTTCGTTTAAGTCGTTTAAGTTGTTGTGGTTCTTTCCTTGATAGATTGTAGGCTATAGTAGCGGATAGCAGGCCTAAACGGAACGACGGAGCAGTGAACCGTTCTCTCCAAAAAAATAATAAAACTGTTATGAAGTAGCTTGGTAGACTATACATAAAAAAAAGTCAGCCCAAGAGATATTGGACTGACTTAACTTACACTGAAATTTAAAAATGGGTAGTTTTTTAAAAAGGGTATATTATTAAATCAGAACCAATCTTACTTCGATTTTTAAACCAGAGGTTATAATCGTTTTGATTGACCGCTTGATTCCCGTCTCCATTTTGTGGAAGATAGGTTTGAACGGCAGCATTATTGGACTGCCATACATTGTAATCATTTGGATTGATGTATCCGTTGTGGTCATAGTCTCCGCAGAATAGGGCAAAAGTGCCGTCTGGTAATTCGACTTGTTGTTCTGCACCATAGGCTTTTGAAAATCCAGTAGAAAAATCGTAGGTATTGTAGTTGGGGAAGGTAATTGGTTCCGCACTGGCAACTCCTAAGTGACCAAAATGATAGATGACAGCGTAATATTGTTGGGTATTGGGCGTATTGTAAAATAATACGCCTTCATCGCCATTCGTATCCATAACAATTCCATCATTGCGTAAGAAAGCCACTCGTCTATCAACAACTACGTCCGTATTAATGGGATCTCTTAGTTCGATGTAAAGCCAATCTACGGCATCTTCTGGTGTATAGGCAACGCATTCATTGGCGGTGTAATCCCAGGGGAATATATCAAATGGATGTTTTTCTGGTAGTATGTTATCGTTGGATAAAACAGTACGCATGGTTTGTGTAGACTCGTTGTAAAACCCTTCTAAAACTAACTTGAATTTAGCCCTTACAGGTTCATAAGGATTGTCTAAAATTTGCATACATAAGTCGCCTTGAAGGTATCCGAAAGGGTTTGTTGCAGAAGCTACTTGGAGATAATATTGTTGTCCCGGAATAAGGTCATCAAAATTTATATGAGCATTACAATAGTAAGGATTTTCGATACAAGCGAGTTCTGTCAAATTACCACAAGCTCCTTGATGCAAACTAAGTACGTGCAAAAACTCAGCTCCAGTATTGACCCGAATTTTGCCAGAAGGTGGCGCCGTAAAATAAAACCATATAGAAGCTTGTGGGGCTAAATCACAAGAAGAAGCGTCTGCTTCAATTCCTGCATATTCGTTGCTGGCAAGGTAACAGTCTGTATCTACAAAAAGCTCAAAAGCATTGAAGCAAAGATCATTAGAAGGCGGTGTTGCTCCTGCACTAACGGCTCGCATACAGACTTCACCCTCAATTGAAGCAAAAGAGCTGCTTAATTGAACATAGTGAGTTGTACCAGGTTGTAAATTTTCTAAAAGAGCTTCATAGCCGTGATCGAAACAAGCAATTTCTATGGGCGCACCACAACTTCCTTGATAAATCGTTAAGACATCCGAAAAATTAGCGTTGGACTTGAGTAGTACTCGTCCATCGGCAGGAGAGATAAATGCGTACCAAATATCATTGGTAGACCTTTTGTTTTTGGTTGGAACTGGACCTTCAAAATTCGCATTGCGATTGAATCCATCCACACAAGCAGCATCTAAGGTTAAAAAAGTTGCGTTGCTACAAAGATCATTGATGGGTATTGAAGGAGCAGAAATATTGTCTTTGATCGTGATGTTGTAGTTGCCTATGGGTAGTCCAAAAGTAGTATCTACGCCCATCACTCTAAGGAAGTAAGTTTGTCCTGCATTTAAGTTTGAAACCAATAGTCTTTCCCCCTCAAATCCAAAAGCATCTTTATTGGTACAGGCAATCTCAGAAAGATTGGCACAAGAACCCGAAAACAAAGTCAATAAATCGTTGAACTCTGCATCGCACTCAATCGCTATCATACCAGAAGTCGAAGCCACAAATTCAAACCATCCTGCATATGATACATTGGAAATACAAGGAGTCGGACCAATGGCAGACTGTATAGTACTAAGCGAAAGGTCAAATCCTAAATCACTACTTCCTGGTGTATTTTGGTGTATTTCGACAGCAATAACATTGGTGCCATTTTGGAGAACATCTGCCCCAAGATTAAATTCCAAAAAATCATTTTCATCAGCACTGGCAATTTGACTGGCATAAGTATTGTAGGTTATCATACCTGTTGGCATATTGTCTTTAATGACTTCCTCGCCATTGATATATACGACAGCACCGTCATCTCTTACAAGTCGAATCAATATATCACTTAAAGCAGAAACATCATCTACTTGAAACTCTTTTCTAAAATAAGTGGTTGGATTTTTATTACTGGAATTGCTGCCATAATCTACTGTTGTAACCGTATTGAGATTGCCATAACCTAACTCAGCAGGTCCTTCATCCCAATTACTATCATAAAAATCATTTTCATGCCAATTGGGGCCTAAGTCATCACCCTTGTCATTGTATTTCCAGATAGCTCCCGCAGGAATAATCGTCAAGGCTGTTCCTGTAGTATTATAGATGCCTTCATAGGTTTGATTGATGTTTAAGAGCATGGCATTGTCACAAGAAGCAGGGACTTGACTATGGAGATTGTTACAAATCCCCCAACATAAAAGAAGGAGAAATGAAATTTGTTTACCCATTTTTTTAATCTTTTTGGTGAAATTTGACACCAAATCATGAGTAATACACGTATATAAACAAACTTTACTTTGTTAGGAACACAGAATGGGCCTTACAAAATAGTAGAAGTGCATTTATATCACTTTGCTATATTAAGATAATAAATATAATTAATATTTGGAGGATTTTGGGTATTCGTATAGGTATTTATTATTTAATAATAATCAAAATGTTTTTTTGAAAGACTTGAAGGAGAGGGTATTTTATGAATCTAATCTAATCTAATCAAATGTTATTACTTCAAAGCTTGGCGCTTTAAATAAAGGTATTTTAGATATATTTACGAGAACCTAATGTATAATGTTTCCCATATGTATCGCATTTAAATTTTTATAATTTAAAGTAAGGAATCGTTTTAAAATATTTTTTTTCTTCTGGGCAAAGAATTTTTTTTGATATATGATATAAAAAAAATAGGTGTAATATATATAAAATGAGGAATTTAAAAAAAATATGTCAATAAATATCGAAGTTGAAAATGAATCGTTATTTTTCACTATTCTTAAGCTAATATTCCCATACGCTTCCATAAAATATTGATTTATTTCTAATTTGATATAAACAAATCTATATTATTTTTTTTCTAATTTGTTGAAAACAAATATTGAATTATTGTAACATCTAAAGTAAATAATAGTACAATATATACACATGCCTCCCTTGGCTTAATGAATTTAAGTCACATAAAGAACTAAAAAGTAAGAAGGATACAACAAGATTAGACTATATTCTGGAATGGTAAAATGACTTTTTAATCTTAATAAAATATAAGATGCCAAGCTATTTTTATCCATTAAACATTTTTCACAAACACAAAGTACAAAGCGATTAGACAGCTACATATGTCGTGTAGTTTTATTCAATTCCTAAGGTTAAAATTTTTAATATATGCCTCCGCAAAGCTGTATAAACGGTAGCTTGGCTCAGTACGTTCCAACAACGGACCAGCCATGGAATGCTGAACGTGTTGCGCATCTATACAATCGTATGGGGTTTGGTGCAACTTTTGAAGAATTAGAAAGTGGATTACTTGAATCCTCATGGGATTTGGTTGATAGCCTAATTGATGAAGCTATCTCTAAAATTAACTCTGTTGCAAGCGCACAATTTAGTCCTGTTTGGCAGGATTATACGCAAGAATCTAATGATTATTACGACTTTACAGTGCAGATAAATTTGCATCGTGAAGAACTACAAGTCAACTGGATTAAGCAAATGATTGAGCAAAACTTTAGAGCGAAGTTATCGCTCTTTTGGCACAATCATTTTGTTACTAAATTTGAGGACTATAAATGCTCATCTTACCTGTATAAATACTATAGACTATTAATGGATTCTGGTTTGGGAAATTTTCGGGATTTTGTCAAAGATATTGGCAAATCTGGAGCGATGTTGATGTTTCTTAATGGATCAGAAAACGAGAAAAGCGACCCCAACGAAAATTATGCCCGTGAACTTTTAGAGTTGTTTACTTTAGGAGAGGGGAACGGCTATACCGAAAATGATATAATGGAGGCGGCAAGAGCTTTAACAGGTTGGAAAGCGTCTTTCTTTGTTTGTGAACTCCCTTATTTTGATCCCAATCTACATGATGACGGAATGAAAACGATTTTTGGACAAACAGGAAATTATGATCACGACAGCTTGATAGACTTGATCTTTCAAGAACGAGGCAATGAAGTTGCCCACTATATCTGTCGAAAATTGTATCGTTATTTTGTCTATGATATTCCTGACGAAACAATTGTAAGTCAATTGGCACAAATTTTTGTAGACAATGACTTTGAGTTCATTCCTGTCTTTGAAGTACTCTTTAAAAGCCAACATTTCTTTGATGAAAATGCTATAAATGTACGAATCAAATCACCCTTAGAATGTTTTGTGATGGTGATTAGAAAATTGGACATGGAGTATGACAATGATGTATTCCTTCAAAAGATTTTTGGGGCATGTAGAGATTTAGGACAACACCTCTTTAATCCCCCAGATGTCTCTGGATGGCGAGAACATCGTGCTTGGATTACAGAAGAAACTATGACAAAACGTTGGAATGGCTTGTGTCGATACCTCATCGAATTTATGTTGCCTGAAACAGGAGACAATATGGTCTTTTTGTTCAGAAAGATTGTCGATTATTCTGATGATGTCAATCTCGTTGTTCCTCGTTTTATAGACTATGTTTTAGATAAACCCTTATTCTATTCGCCCGATTATAATAGTGCCTTAGTTGCCTTTAAATTAGATGTTCCCGAAAATTATTTTGATCCCAATAGTACAGGTACTTGGACTTTGTATTACGGAGACATAGATCAACAACTTTGTGCTTTGTTAGATTATGTTATTCGCTTGCCTGAGTTTCAGCTTTGCTAGGCTGGTGCTGTGGTTTAAATACCAGAAACCACAAAACGACTCAAACGACTCAAACAACTTAAACAACAAAAAAATGTGTAATCCTTTTTCAAATAAAAACAATCGAGGGCGTTCTATTAAACATGGAGAAGCCCATAAAAAAGATCACCACACATGGAGTCGCCGAGATTTCATGAATATTGCAGGGATGGCTTTATTAGGAAGCACTTTGCAACTAGGAGGATCAAGTGTACAAGCATTTGCGAAGTCACCTATGGAAGCGGCTTTGAGTAGTGCGAATGTAAATGATCGAATTCTGATTCTAATTCGCCTAAAAGGGGGTAATGATGGAATTAATACCATTATTCCCACACACTCTTATAGCTCTTATTTGAATCGTCGTCCTAATATTGCCATTCCTGAAAATGATATAGTAGACTTAGGGGAAGGCTATGGCTTGCATCCGAGTTTAGCGGGCCTAATGCCTTTTTGGAATGAAGGCAATATGAAAATAATACAACGTGTGGGTTATCCCAATACGAATTATTCGCATTTTAGGGCGAGTGATATATTGGCAACCGCCAGTGATAGTGATGAGGTGATTCCGACGGGTTGGATGGGACGGTATTTTGAACATGAATATCCTGCTTATTTAGAAGCTCCACCAGCAGCACCTTTAGCCATCCAAATAGGGAATAACAACGATTTGGCCTTTCGGGCAAATGAAACCAATATGTCCATTGTCTTTCGAGACCCTGAGCGTTTTTACAGTCTAGCCCAATCAGGACAATTGTACCATACCGACAATTTGCCTTCTTGTTATCGGGGCGAAGAATTGGGTTTTTTGAGAGGAATAGCCAACAATTCTTTCCGTTTTTCGGAGTCAATCAAAGCGGCTTATGATAGTTCTATGACCAATGCGACTTATCCGACTATTGCTAATGGATTGGCGGATCAGTTGGCAGTAGTCGCTCGTTTGATTAAGGGCAATTTGGGGACGAAGTTGTATATGGTGACGCTTGATGGATTCGATACCCATGTCGGTCAATTGGGAGGACATTCCGTTGCCTTGAGTTATTATACCGACGCCATCAATACTTTTTATGAAGATATAAGTGTCGGTGATTTTGCTCGCAATACTTTGATGGTTACCTTTTCCGAATTTGGTAGAACCATCGACCAAAATGGGTCTTATGGAACAGACCATGCGGCTGCCTTTCCAATTTGGTGTATTGGAGAAGATATTGTTGATACGCCTGCCAATCGAATTATTGGAGAAGGACCAACGACAGCCATGTTGGATGATACAAGTAACAATGATTTACCGTTTGAGCATGATTTTAGAAGTTTGTATGCCACCCTTTTACAAGATTGGTTGTGTGTCGAACCACAACTAGTCGATTTTGTTTTGAGGAACAATTATGATCGTATTCCTGATTTGGTCTATGCTTGTTCTCCTGAGATTGGCTCTAATAAAGCGAAGGCCTTGTTGGGTCACGAAACGAAAAAGGAAGAATCAGGCGTTTATGTCATCAAGTATGCCATTCCCAATACAGGTCTGGTCAAGTTGAATATTTTGAATGCTTCTGGACAGGTGGTTCATCCGCTTTTTAATGGTATCAAAACGAAGGGAAGCCATTCTATTAATTTTAAACCAGCCAATCATAGTTTGGATGCTGGATTGTATATTTATGAACTGATGGTTGGAGGGCAAATTTACAGTAAACGATTGAAGATTTTTTAGTGCTTGGTGCTGTGGTTCTTGGTGCTGTGGTTTAAATACCAAAAACCACATAAACCACAAAAACTACAAAAACCACAAAAACTACAAAAACCACATAAACTACAAAAACCACATAAACTAAAATAAGGAGAGAACGTTTGTTTACTTCGTCGTGACGCTAAGTCCCGCTATTCATTCCAATGCCAAGTAGTCTTATTAAAAGGTAAGAACCACAAAAACTACTTAAACCACAAAAACGTCTTAAACTACTTGGCATTCCATTACTATCGGGTCTATTTTGGATGGTCGGGACTACTATTTTCTGTTTTGTTAGAAGTACAGTATTAAAATTTTCAATGTAAATATACAGTAAGCAGTGGTTCAGGCAGTGCAAAATAGACCCGATAGAAACGATAGGAAAAAAGGAGTGGGCTTTGTGTTTTTGGCTTTTTCCTTTAGTGGATAGCGGGCGCATGCGTTACGACGAAGGATTTGACCGTTTTCTCCTAAAAAAAAAAGCGTATTTACATTTTTTAAATGTGACAAAATAGATTTATACGAGTCTTTTTATATACAATGCACCAAGTCTATCTCCTTTTAAAATTTAAAAGAACACTAAAAAATAAGGGAACAATTATTATAATTGTTTAAAGGGATAGCTTGGTGCTTGTTTTATATAAATGAATGGGAAAGGACGGATTGTCATTCATTCAATTAGTTAGTCATAAAAGTAATCTCCCAATGTGAAGCTTTGTGCCTTGTGCTTCTTTTCCTACCTTAGTAACGAATAAAGAATAACTTCACGTTTTACGCTTCGATACTTTCCGATTTACTTCGTTAAAAATGCTCACCGTAGCCCTGCTATGCTTGCGCTTTTTGCCTTATAAATCAAAAAGTCTCTTTGCCTAAAATCGTTATCTTATTTTTTAATCGTTACTTATCTTTTTACCATTACAACTATTTAAGCACAAAATTAGACTATATTTTGATATTTACATAAATATATATTAAATTTTTATTTGTATTGAAAAGTTTGTGCTGCTATAATGCCTCCTGCAATGGCTACATTTAGGGATTCTACTTGTCCTGAACCTAAAATTGTGATGGGATGGTGTGGATGTGATAGGAGCGAGGGCGTAATTCCATTGGATTCGTTGCCTAACAAAATCAAGCCATTTTCTTTAAAATTGACTTCTGCGATGTTTTCGCCATTGAGTAGGGCGGCAAAAATGGGCAAATCGGGGTGTTTTTCAAAAAAATCGGGCAAATCTTCATAAAATACGGGAATGCTGCCAATGGAACCCATACTGGCTTGTACCGTCTTCGCATTGTAACAATCTACACAATCTTTGGAGCAAATAAGATAAGGCATGCCAAACCAATCTGCAATTCTCAAGAGTGTGCCTAAATTGCCTGGGTCTCGCACTTTATCCAATACAAAACAATGATTTTTATAGAGTATATCGTTTGATAGCTCATCTTTTGGCATATCTACAATCGCCAATACAGCAGGAGGCGTACTCAATTGGGAGACCTGTTTGTAGTCTTGTAGAGAAATAATTTGTATTTTATTTTCAGGTAGGGATAATTTAGTAGTATCTTTCCAATCTTGAGTAACAAAAATACGTTGAATAGAGGTAGAACGTTGTAATAGCTCTATTAGTAGCTTATTGCCTTCAGCAATATAGGCATTGTGCCGAAGACGGTATTTTTTGAGTTGGAGAGAACGTAAATATTTTAACTGATTTTTAGATAAAGGTATTGGTTTCATCATTTAAATATAGCATTTTTTGTATAGTATTGTCGCTACTTCTTCTATCAAGTTGTGGAAACACTCGCTATTTGCAAAAAGACGAGGCATTGGTCACAAATATTAAGATTAATATTGAGTCCGATGTGCCTATTCCGAATCGACAAGCGTTGGAAAACGCATTGGTGGCAATAAGCAAGCCCAAACTCAATCGAAAATGGCTGGGGATTGCTCGTACTAATTTGTGGTTTTACAATATCGGTGATCCTGAAAAAGAAGGAATTCCTGGTTGGTTGAGCAATAAAGTGGGTGAACCGCCAGCTTTGTACGATCCTTACCAACACATTAGTAGTGCTGCCCGTATGGAACGCTACCTTTTCAATCGCGGGTATTATGGTTCGACTGTCACCGAAATTATCCCTAAAGAAAACGACTTTTCGGATAAGCAAATTACCATGATTTACGATGTCAAAATTAACAGTTTATTTAAGATTGACAGTATTAGCTATCCAAAAGATTCGCTAAATCTCACCGATATTATCCAAAAAAACAAAAAAGCGTCTTATTTAAAAGAGGGAGACGCTTTTAATGTGGAAAATATGCAGACAGAACGGCAACGGCTGACCAACATATTGAGAGAACACGGCTATTTTGACTTTAATCGCAACGACATACGCTATGAAATTGATAGTTCTGCAACAAAAAGTGAGGTCGATCTGTATCTAAAAGTAGATCCTCCCGAAGACGATAGTTTGCATCGACAGTATCGAATTAAGGAGATTTTTGTCAATTCGGAGTATTATGTTTCGGATGGCGATAGTGTGCAATACGATACGCTAAAGTTGGGCGATTATCATTATATCTCCAAAAATACCAAGCTCTTTAAATCCAACAGCATTCTAGAACAGATTAATTTTGATAGAGGGGAGTTGTATTCTTTAAGCGATTATCGAAACACTTTTAACAATCTATTAGAATTGGGCGTTTTTAAGTTTGTCAATATCCGTTTTGATAAAAAAGTGGACAGCTTGGGCAACTACTTGTTGGATACCTATATCTTGTTAACCCCTTCTAAAAGACGGGAATATTCGGTGGAGGCAGAAATCAACAGTCGGTACACCGATATATTTTTCAAGGGCGATTTGGGTACAGCCCTCAATGCAACATATCAAAACCGCAATGTATGGGGCGGAGGAGAACGCATTAGTTACAATCTATATGGAGGAGTCGAATTTAACCTTAACGATGAAGAACGAGCCTTAATCAACAATATTAGTGTCAGTGGAGAAGTAAATTTAACGATTCCAAAGTTCTTGAATCCGATACCAAAACGATTTGTTGGGGACAAAACACAGGAAATCTTAAAGTCGAGCAAAATCAAAACCCGTTTTAGTTTGGTTGATAATTTTATTCGTCTGGTCGGAATTTATAGCGTCAATGCCACCGAGTTAAGTTATGGATATAATTGGAAATATGGCAAACAGACACGTCATTTTATCACCCCTGTTTCTTTAGCATATTCTTTTATTTATGACCAAGACGAATCTTTTACAGACCTTTTAGCCAATGACATTCGTCTTCAACGAAGCTTTGAAGATCGCTTGATTATTGGAGGGAGCTATTCTTACCTTTATTCCAATTTAAGTACAACCCGCACCAATCGCCACTTTAATTTTAGGGGAGATGTAGAAGTTGTAGGTAATGTAATGAACGGGGTAGAATCTTTGTTGCAAAGTGTGGGCTTATTGCAAAACGATTTTGCAACCTTATTTGGAGGTTTAGACTATTCCCAATTTGTGCGTTTACAAGCCGATTATCGCTATCACATCAACATTGGAAAAACGGCTTTGGTTTCTCGTGTATATGGCGGAATTGGCGTTCCTTACGGCAATTCAGGCGAGTATTTGCCCTTTATTCGACAGTTTTATTCGGGCGGTTCCAATGGTGTACGAGCTTTTAGAATTCGAGGCTTGGGCCCTGGTTCATATGAGCCTGTTTTGGGTGATTCCTTGACCGTACAAAACGTACAATTTGAACGTACAGGAGATTTGAAATTGGAAGCGAATGTGGAATATCGTTTTCCCCTGTTTTGGTACTTCAAAGGAGCATTGTTTATGGATGCAGGGAATGTATGGACGCTGTATGAAACGAACAAAGTGGGCGGACAATTCAAAGCAGATTCTTTTTTGCAACAAATGGGTTTTGGCGGTGGTTTGGGGCTTCGTTTGGATTTTAGCTATTTCATCTTACGAGTTGATTGTGCAAAACCCTTCTACAAGCCATTTTTGCCATTGGGCGAACGCTGGACCTTTACAGATTTTGAGTTGAGCAATAAGGAGTGGCGGCAGGAAAATTTAGTCTTACAATTTGGGATTGGGTATCCTTTTTAGTTTGTGTGGTTTTTGTAGTTCACTTTAGTGCTTCATTTCGACTCCACGCAATGAATGGGTACTGTGGTTACTTGAGTCATTTGAATATCAGAACTTTTAAAAATAATTCTTTCAATTTGGAGCGAAAGGTAAGGTGCTTCGTCGTCACGCAGGGTCTCGCTATCCGCTACTATAGCCCAGGACAGAATCAAATAACCACAGAAACTACATAAACCACATAAACTACATAAACCACAAAAACTACATAAACTAAAAAGGGCTATAACACTACTATCGAGGCTATTTTAGATGGTATGAACGCTATTGGTTCACAGTGCACACATCAATAGTTTCCTAATTCTCTAAAAGATATGAGAAATTTTTTTAGTTTGTTGTTGGTGAGTTTTGGATTGTTCTTGATTGCATTTTTGATTTATGCGAGCCTTGTCCCTGCCCGGTTGGGTGGAGGCATGACAATTAGTTTGATTACCATAGAAATCGTGATTACTGCCTTTTTGCTGGGTTTGGGAAGCGTGTGTTTAGGGATTTATATCGGGACTATTTATTATGGAAAGTTGTTGCTATATTCGAGTGTTTTTTTGTGTTTGTTGATTCTTTACTATTGTTTTTCGATGCCACCGTGGGTAGAGCATATTCATTATCGAGGAACTTCCTTGTATGAGTATTATCCTGCGGACTGGGTATTTTTTGTAATAGCGACAGTAGCTGCTTTGTCTGTCGGAGGAATTGGGGTATTTTTGAGGACGAAGCAGAGAAAACTGTTGGATAGAGATAGCGACCCTTTAAAATAGCCCTGATAGAAGCGTTATACCAAAATAGCGTTGGCGGAATGTCTCGTAGAGACATTGCACTGCAACGTCTTTTGGTATAGTAGCGGATAGCAGGACTAAATGGGACGACGGAGCACTAAACCTTTCGCTCCTTATCCATACTTCGCATGAAAAACAAGCTCCATCACAATACAAACAATCCCACCAGTTACAGCCCTGTCGCAAGATTGTTTGCCCAAAAGCCAGACTGAATAGCAAAAACAATAAAAAAAACGCTCCAATCATGCTACCTATAATGACAAAAAGCGGAGGACCAATAAAGCCATGATTCAAGTCTTTGTAAAACCAGCCAATGAATGTGCCCAATAAGGCTGATGCTATCATATAGCAGTCCTATCTGAAAATAGAAAAAGTGTATCTCACGCAAAGGTCGCAGAGTTTTTCGCAAAGGTCGCAAAGAGATTGGTTTCTGTTGAGCTTTGCGGTCTTTGCGTCAAAATTCTTTGCGGTCTTTGCGTGAAAGAAAATTCCTGAACTGAATTAGGATTGCTATAGTAATCCCCCAAAATGAAGGAAAAAGAATACCAACTCTTTATCTTGATTTTTTGCTCAAATAAAGTTTTCTATCTTTACACTCAATTCCTTAAATTACAAGATAAGCAAAATGTATGAAAGGAAAATTCATTAACAAAAATTAGAAAAATATGAAGATCCCAAAATTTTTAAGTGTAGCACTTATATTTACGTTATTGACGTTGGGCTGTACCGAAAGTAATTCAGGAGAGCAGAAAAGCAGCGTAAAGGAACAAGTACAACAGCAAGTTCCTAAGCAGACAACGCCATCAGGTGAAGTTGATAAGTTTGGCAGAAAACCTGGTGAACAACATTACGGACACAGTCATTCCAATTCAGAAGGACATGGAGCAGCACCAAAAACTAATTCGGCACAACCTGCCAATGGTGCACCTGACAAATTCGGTAGAAAACCTGGTGATCAACACTATGGACACAATCATGAATAGGAGTAGTGAAATTCGCTACTTAGACACTAATGGAATGAATAAATTCTAAAGAGGCAATCCAACTTTAGAAGTTAAAGAATCTAATCAAAATTTGATGAGATGTGCGCTTGTCGTTAACAATAGTGTACCATTAATCAATCAGGTTTGTAGTCATCCTAAGAATGTTGATTTCAATCAATGAAAACAGATACAAAATTTTTCCTAATTGGCTTATTCTTATTTATATGCTTTTGGACTTGTGACAAAATAGTCGTGAAGAATATAAAAATGAGCGATTATGCGGTACACGGTATTGATGTATCTCGTTATCAACAAAATATGGATTGGAGCGCAGTACAAAAGGACAATGTGCATTTTAGTTTTATTAAGGCAACACAAGGACAAAAATACAAAGATCCTTATTTTAAGCGAAATTGGCAGAAAGCAAAACGCAGTGGAATTGCACGAGGAGCGTATCATTTTTTTGAATTTGGAGATGCAGCACATGTCAAAAAACAAGCCCGTAATTTTATCAATACCGTAAAATTAGAACGAGGCGATTTACCACCCGTTTTAGATATTGAAGTAGAACCAACTCAAAGAAACTATCTGGATTTAATTCATATCTGGGTCAATGAAATACAAAAACATTATGGACGAGATCCAATCATCTACACCAACGAATTTTTTTACAATACCTATTTGGCAAATAACGTCAATGGTTTACCTTTATGGATTGCAAAATATAACCACAAACCCCCAAAATTAAAAGACGGACGATATTGGGATTTTTGGCAATATCGAGACAATGGGAAAAATTATGCGAGAAAAGGACACATTGATTTAAATGTATATTGTTGTGATAAAAAACGATTTCAGAGAGAGTTTCGGTGATTTTGGAGAATGATGAGTAAAATATTAATTTGGTTGGACCCAAGATTGATGGCAGATATTCACCAATCTTGGGTTAAGCTAAACTAACTTTGAGTATTTAGTTGTTTAATAGTTAATAGACCTTCTTCCACTAATTTACTTACACAGACTACTTTACTTTCATCATCTATATCACCTAAGACATCTTTTACAGTAAAAGTATCTTTATTCAGTATGAATTTGATGGACTCTTCCATAAAATCAGGAAAGAATATATTTTTCTCATAAAATTGTAATCCTATATGCTCCTCTGTAGAGAGTAGTTTTATATTAATTCCTTTTTTTCTTGACACAATTGTAGTGGGATTTATATCCTCAATTTGTTCCAAATCCAATAATCTATTTTTGTCTTGACTAAGTCTTTGATGCATTGAATATTTATCCATATAGCTGCTGACAATATCCTCCATTTTCTCATCTTCAAAAATTTCATTTACGGCTTCTTTCAAAGTAGATATTAATGCTTTGCGGGTAAATTTTTTCGAGTCGTGAATATGAATAGATGCCCGAAGTTTTTCAAAAATATAGGCATCTTTAGCGATGTGTTCCAAAAGGTTGTGCCATTGGGGAGAAGTTCCGCCTAAAGTGCAATGCAAAGAGGTTTGGTTTAAGCCTTCTACTTGGTGTACTAAACCACGTGGCATATAGAGTATATCGCCTGGTTCAAGTATTTCAGTGACGGTTGGTTTTATATCAGCATAGTGGTTTGTTTGATACATTTCAGTATCCCAATAGTCTTGTTGTGAGGTTGGTAAAGAAACAGGATAATCATACAAGTGCCATTTTCTGTTTCCTTGTAATTGGACTACAAATGCATCGGTAGTACCATAATGAGCAACAAACCCCTTAGAATTTTTAGGGGTTACATATACATAACTGGAGAATAAGAGACCTGTGTCTGATTGTAGATTCAAGCAAAGATTTTTTAATTTATCAAAGTATCTTTCAAATTCCTGTAATAGTATACTGGCACCACCTTTATATTCTTTATAAAGTTTTTCCACATCAATAATATCATTTCTACCAAAAGAATCAGCTTTTAGATAATCTTTTTCTGTGTATTTTACCCCTTGCTTAATTACTCGTACATTTGGATGATAATTGTTGTTTTTAGATAAATAATCATCTATATCTTCAATATTTAAAAAATCTTGAAAATAGTCTGTATTTTTTCGTTTAATTAATAAATGCTTTTTTTGATAATATTCTTCAAAGAAAGTTTCTCTACTTATAGGATCAATAAGGTATTCAAAGTTCATTTTTTAGGATTAAGGATTTATGAAAAAGCAAAATACACTACTATGAATAATAGAGTATTTCGCTTGTTTTGAAATGTGTTTTAAACTGTTTGAGTAGGAATGCAAACACTTGCACCACCAATAACTTTTGTCATTGTTTTCTTATCTAAGACTTTAGTTACTTTAATGTCTTTGATAGATAATTTCTTGATTTGCTTTTTCTTCATTTTAAAAATTTTATAGGTTATAAAAAAAGGTAACTTATACGGTTTGAGTACCAATACAGACTCCATATTTAAGGATTAGTATTTCTTCTGGTTTAACACCGCCAACGACTTTGTTCATTGTTTTTTTATCTAAGACCTTAATGTCTTTGATAGATAATTTCTTGATTTGTTTTTTCTTCATTTTAAAAATTTTATAGGTTATAAAAAAGTGCTGGTTTATACTGTTTCTGTAGCGATACAAACCCCTGTATAGAGGTCTTTAACTACATTTATCGAATCAGCCCCACCAATAACTTTGTTCATTGTTTTTTTATCTAAGACTTTAATGTCTTTGGTAGATAATTTTTTGATTGTCTTTTTCTTCATTTTGAAATATTTATAGGTTATAAAATGTGCTAAAAAAAATTAGCAATAATCTCATAACTATTTAGGATTTCAGCCTAAATAGCTACTCTGACAAATATATAGCAAGCTGTCTATAAGAAAAATTACACTTTTTGCTATTTGTCCCTATAGTTAAAGGATAATTGAGAAGTCAATTTGATTATATCTTATTGATTGTTATTTGTTTATATCTATTGAAAAATACAATTAGTGAGTGTTATAAACGAGATATGATTATCTATACAAACTATTTTTTTACAATATCTATTTGGCAAATAAAGTCAATACCTTACCTTTGTGAACCGCAAAATATAACTGTACGTTCCTAAGTAAAGGATGAACGGAGAGGAAAGAAAAGGAAATAATGGGCAAAATAGTGTAGATTTGAGAATTTACCGATTAACTAAATATTCAAACAATGACAAAACAAGAAGTATTGGCAGCATTGGAAGAGATGGGAACGGAACAAACAAAAAAAACTTATACCAAACACGGAGCAACAGGCGATTTTTTTGGGGTGAAGGTCGGAGACTTAAAGAAAATCCAAAAGAAGGTGAAAAAAAATCATCCATTGGCTTTAGAACTGTTTAAGACAGATAATGTCGATGCAATGTATTTGGCTGGACTGATTGCAGACGAAAAGGTGGTGACAAAAAAAGAGTTAGATACTTGGGCGAAGCAATCGAATTGGTATATGATTAGTGAATTTACCATCGCTTGGATTGCTGCCGACAGCCCACATGGTTGGGATATGGGGCTGAAATGGATCAAGTCTAAAAAAGAAAATATCGCTTCTTCAGGTTGGGCGACTTTGGCAAGTTGGATTTCGATAAAAGCAGATGATGAATTGGAATTAAAAGAAATTGAAGCATTGCTGGGCAAGATTGAAAAAGAGATTCATACTGCCCCAAATCGAGTACGTTATGCAATGAATGGCTTCGTTATTAGCGTAGGTTCTTACATCGAATCACTGACAGAAAAAGCACAAGCAACCGCCAAAACAATCGGAAAAGTTGAGGTCTTTATGGGCGAAACCTCTTGCAAAGTACCCACCGCTTGGGATTATATCAAAAAGATAAAAGACGAAGGACGCATCAGCAAAAAACGCAAAATGGCAAGGTGTTAGCAAAAGGAAAAAACAACAATAAAAAGCAAACTCTTTTTATGTTAATACCCATTGTTGGAATCATAGTTTTCTTAGCATTGTATATTTGGGCAGCGACCTTATATCCTGGTGGTTCTAATATTGACAAAACAAGCGAAGGATTTAGTTGGTTGCACAATTATTGGTGTGATTTGATGGGGACAAAAGCCAAAAATGGAAACCCCAATACGGCGCAATCCATAGCCTTGTCAGCAATGTTTTTACTATGCATGAGCCTAGTCATTTTTTGGAAAAACATCCCCATTTTATTTCCAGAAAATCGCTACAATCGACTCATTCAAATAACAGGTATGTCGTCTATGTTGATTACCGTTTTTCTGTTCACACGATACCACGATAGTGTCATCAATATTGCAGGATCATTGTCAGTCATAGCCCTACTATTTACCTTTATCTCCCTCAAAAAATACCACTATTATAAGATTTTAGGATTGGGCATTTTGTGTTTAGTGATGAGCTTAATCAACTACTTTATCTATCAAACAAGTATCGGCTTACAACACCTCGCCCTCCTACAAAAATTGACGTTTATCCCCGCTTTTTTATGGTTCGGACTAATGACTTGGAGGGTTTTTAGGAGTTAGGAAATTAGGAATTAGTGTATTGGGGAATTAGTGCATTTTCGTTTATCAGTGAATCAGTCTCCACAAAAACCACAGCACCAAGAACTAAAGCACAAAAAAAAACAACTACAAAAACCACAAAAACTACTTAAACCACAAAAACTACTTAAACTACAAAAACTAAGAACCTCTCAACTGCTTCTGCAAAAACAAAGCCTTCTCATTCTTTGGATCAAGTTGCAAAATACGCCTTAACAACTTTTTAGCCTTGAAATTATCCTTATTTAAAAGCGTCAAACCCACTTTGTTGAGTAGAGCAGGCAGGTAGTCGGGATTGATACTAAGAGCCTTGTTATAGAGTTTTTCGGCTTTGCTAAGGTTGCCCAAATTCAGAGAAACGAAGCCCAAATTATTCAAAGCGGCAATGTGCGTATCGTCCTCTTCGATGATTTGAGCAAACAAAGAACCTGCGGTTTCAATATCATTTTTTTGCATATAAACGCTTGCCAACTTATTTTTGAAATCTAAATTTAAAGGCTTGATTTGAAGGGCTTTTTTGAAATAGGTTTCTGCTTGAGCCATATCGTTTTTCTGATAAAAAGCCTCACCAACTCGATATAAATTCCACGCTTCTTTGATTTTGTTGATATTTATTTTTTTGCTCGTTTCGATGACTTTATCAAGGTCATTTTGGAGATAATGGAGATGAATTAACGGCTCTGCTTTGTCGAAAAAGTTGGGGACTTTCTTTAGATAAAAAGCGGCAGAATCCAACATACGAGCTTCCGACTGAAAGCCCTCAAAATATTTTAAATACGCTTTTCCAAGTATCAGTGGATTAGTAGAAGTTGGATTAGTAATATTGGCCAATCCAATAAATTGTTCGATTTCTTTTTTGGCATCTTCAGGGATTGGTTTACGGATATAATGGTCGTGAATCGTCACATTCGGAATGTCGATACTCGTCGAAACAGGCATATGACAACCCGAACAATCATTGCCTTTTTCCATTCGTTTCATTTCCTCCAAACTACACAATAATTGGTTTTGGTCAGGGCTTTTATGGCAATTGATACAAGCCGTATTAAACGTTTCTTTGGGCGTGAATTTGACGCTGACATGGGGATTGTGGCACGAAATACATGTCATGTCCGACTTTTTGTAACAGCTACTCATCGCTGTTCTATCCGCATGCGACGCCATAATAAACTTCGTTTGATAGCCGTCATATTTGGGCAAAAATACTTCCATCACTTCCGATAAATGCTGTCCAGGCAAAAAGTCCTCAAAATCCTTATCTTCTTTCAAAATAGCAACCCCTTGTGCATGGCATCGTTGGCACACACTCATCTGTAATTCCTTCGATAATTTGCCAGGATTGACAATAGAATAGTCAATGTATTTTGACGTATCAACACTTTCGCCCGCCAATTTTTTCTTGACGTGAATTTCGCCTGGTCCGTGACAGCGCTCACAGGTGATGCCCAAAGGAACATTTAGGTATTTATTTTCTGAGCCTTCTACAAAATTGGGGAGGCTGTTGTGGCAGGTGATGCACTCTTTTCCGACAATTCGATTTAAGCGATTTGCCAATTTGCTATCGAAGCCTGGTGCCAATTCCCAGATGCCTTTTTGTGTATAAAACGTGATGGGTGCTTGACTCAAATAACCGTTATTTTCGTATAAATGCGAGTTCGTATGCTGCCCACTGCCCACGATATATTTTACGTGTTCTTCCTTCAAATGCGTCGTATCGCCATTGATGATCCGAAATTCTTTGATAATCATCGAATCATTGCGCCAATACGGTTGGTAATAAAAATTGTTCAGGGAATCGTAGACCATCGCATGTGCATCGAAGGTCGCCTTGCTTTTTTGTGGCGTGGCGTGGTACCACGATTCGCCCATTCCCGTCTTAATAAATGTCTCGTAAATTTCTTGATGGCATGAGGCACACGTTTCCATACCCACATATTTTGTGGATGGATGGTGATTGAGGTACTGGCTCGTTGTTTCTGCAATCGGCTGATTCGTATTGCAGTAAATCAAGAGCGTACAACTCAAAATTGCTAAAAAAATATGCCATTTTTTTTGAGACATCGGTTAGATTTTTTTTCTTTTTTAGGAGCGGACTGTTTGGTGCTTCGATTTACGTTTAGTCCTGCTATCCGCTAATGGATGGCATCTCCAAGATGCCTTGCATTTTTTCAAGTACTGAACGGTATTGAAAGGCATTTCCAAAATGCCTTTCATTTCCACAGATGAACTGAACAGGCAGCCAACGCAATCATCCAACCACTACTATCAGGGCTATCTTACATGGGCTGTCTTTCATTTAACGGTTGTTTTCCTATTGGTAAATGAAATCCATTTTTTTGTTCTTATGTTGGGTATCTATTTGGGCAACCACAAGGGTTGCCCCTACAAGGATTTTTTCATTTATTATGAGCGCACTTTGCGTTAAAAGGAATATGAACCGCTTCAAAGAACAAGACCATCCAAAATAGCCCCGATAGTAGTGGTATGGTGGCGTGGTTGGTACTTGTAGGGGCAATCCCTTGTGGTTGCCCTTACCTGCAATTTGGTAAGCCACCATAATAACGGATAGCGGGACTTTCTGTCACGACGAAGCACTGACCTTTCGCTCCAAAAAAATATATACACTCGTCACCTGTCACTCGCTACCTTTAATAAATTTACGATAAAAAGACTGTTTTTGATAATCCACGAATTCGATAAAATATACGCCATTGCTCAAAAAATCAACCTCAATTCCCATCGGCATTTTATCAAAATCATTTATAGCCAATACGATGTTCCCTTGCACATATCGCACATAAATTTGCGTGATAGCTGAAGGAAAGGAAAGCTGCAAAATGTCCTTAACGGGATTCGGATAAACCACAATTTGAGGGCTTTTTAGGTTTTCAATAGTCGTATTCATTGTATCAGTTGGCGTGTCAAAAGCAGCGATATTTTCTACTTGTTTTCCATTCAAAATTTCGTGTGTATTAATCTCTTGCACAAAAACAACGATTTTACAATGGTCAATATTCCAATCTTCCTCGAAAGTAAATTCAATGGGAATCGTAAGTGTTGTTCCCATCGTACTCAAATCAACATTTGTACCTGCTGCACCATTAAACATCGTTCTGACCGCAAAATTAAGCTCGCTCAAACCTTGCCATTCTTCAGGAATGTGGGATTCTGTCAAGACCGCATGAAACACGTAATCTTCCCCAAAGGTTTGCCCAAAAACCTCCAACTGAATATCGCTTGTAAACGTCAGATTTTCCGCATCAAAAAAGCTATTTTCAAAGCTGAAATCAATGGGCGTTTTGCGGTCAATTTTATCGTTAAATAAAACCAAATATGGCTCATACGTAGAAGCCGTTGCGCCACCGCCAGAAGGATAAGGATCAGTTCCATCAAACAGCGTATGTGGCAAGGAAGTTACCCCATAAAACTCTTGAATGCGCTCTTTCGTATCAGGCGTTTCAAAGGGATCATCAATATGGTACGCCACCACCGCCACAGGCAATTCATTTTCGACCATTTCATCACAACCATTTGAAGCCGCAGGACAGACCAGACACCACGTTCCCGTCGTTTCCTCAATGACCACCACATTGCGAGCAATATCGACATCTTTCACCAAAACAACACCTTGTAAATTTGTCGTATCAGACACATAAATATTGCCATTTTGTGGATAAAATCCCTCTTTGAAAGCCTCAAAAGGATAAATATTGGGCGCAATATTATCAAAGGTGACAATGCCATCAACGTCGCTCAAAAACGTATCATTATTGACCACAATCGACGCATTTTCAATCGGTTCAAAGGCTTCATTATCAATGACCTGAAAAATGAAATTTATATCCGAAAGAATTAAGTCAAAATCTTGTTGAATTAGTCCTGTCTCATTGACAAAAAGCGACGTTGATTGAGACAAATGATTGTCAGTCACAACCTCAATAGTACATTCGCCCAAATACACAACAGGAAAAACATACAGCCCATTTTCATCGGTTACAACCGTCGTAGATTGATTGCCACCGACAGCAGTAACTGTCACTAAAGCTCCCACAACCGCTTCGCCATTACTCGTAATGATTCCCTGAATAGAATCGTTGAGCGGAAGTTCGTAAGGCATTGCCAAAGCCGTCATTTGTGCCATATCTTGCATCGCTCCCAAAACGGTAGCTTGTCCCGTCGAAAGGTCAAGGTCAAACAAAATAGGCGTACCCAAATCTTCCGCCAAATAAGCCGAAAAAATGGCACTTCCATCATTCCGATTAATCGCCATATCAAAACCATAGGCCACATCTAAGCCCAAGGCCCCAACTTCCATCAAAGCTCCATCTAATGGGTCGATACGGTACAAAAAATCGTTTATATCGTCAATCGCATACAAATTCCCAAAGACATCGGCAGCCATAGAAAACAAATTGAGCGAATCACTAAGATATGCAATCAAAGAAGTTTCGCCATTATCGGTATTCACCTCATAAAAATTTTGCAAGGAACAGCCGTAGAGTTTTTGGAGGGTAGGCGAGTGCGTCAAACCTGTTAAAGTAACGTCCATACTGCCTCTAAACACCGCTTGTCCCGTCAAAGAATTCACCGTCCACAAATTTCTATCATAGTCCGTCACATACCAAATACTATCAGATGAAAAATCGCCACTTTGGTAAAAACTATTATCAATATTGTTAATCCATGTTAGGTTGTTTGGTGTATTTTGTTGAAACTGATAGATGCCATTTCCATTTGAACCACCGCCCAAAGAAATGCCAAAAACTGTATCTTGTGCCTGCATCGTTAGCCCAATCAAAAGCCCCGACAAGAATAGTATTATAGCATATATTTTCATTCGGCAAATATCGCATGAAATCCAACACTGACCAAAACAAAATGACGTGGTACGGACAATATAGCAGAGAAAGCAACAAAAAGCGAGCAAAAAGCGTATACCAGCAGTCATAATCCTGTCATATTCTTAGAGAAAGGGACGAAGTGACAAAGGACGAAAGGGACGTTGATAATAGTCTTGTAATCAATTCTTTACAAAATTGTTAAAGTCTGACTACTTCTTAAATTCCTTGCAGTTTCAAGAAAAAAAAACAAAATGAATATCCTAAAATATATCCTAACAATCATCCTTATCAGCGTCACCATCAATGGTGCAGCACAATCTACCATAGAGGTTGATGTACCAAAGTACCAATACCAAGAAAATCTTGATTTTAAGGGTCTTTTACCAGAAAATTTGGTCGCTCCAACAGTCGATGTATATGCCAATGGAACGCTTATTGTCGCAGAAATTGAAGCAGAACGACGAGGCAATCAATGGTATTTTGATAGCAACAATATCACAGAATTAGCACAGGCAAACGATATGAATGAGGTGAGCTTTGTGGTAAAAGATGAAGGGGAGATTGTAGGAGTAGAGGACAAAGAGTATTTTAGCATCACCCAAATGACAGACAAAAAAGTCTTAATCGAAGAATTTTCAGGTACTTGGTGTCCCTGGTGTGTACAAGGGGATGTCGTGATGGATTCAATATTGGAAGCCCACGAAGAAGATTTTATCAGAGTAGGCGTAAGATGGGCAGATGTGATGACGGTAGCAGGAGGCGACACAATCGCAGGCGTGTACGCCAACGGTTCACCCTCAGCCGCTTTTAATCGAAAGAAATTCAACGATCAATTCAATGTGGGTGTCCCCTGGCAAGATTGGCCAGCAAAAGCCAACCACAATTTTGGAAGCATCAGCCCATTTGAACTCACCATTGACCAAGATTACAATTTTGAAACAGGACAAGTAGACATCAACGTACAAACAAAAGCCTTAGGCAATTTTTCTGGCGATTATCGAGTGAGCGTCTATGTGGTACAAGACGTAGTTATCGAAACAGAAAACTCAGAATATTGGCAAGTCAATGGTTTTAATGAAGTCGAAGGGCATCCATACTTTGGGGCAGGAGAGAATATTGTCGGCTACCCTTTCCCAGATGTTGTAAAAGCCATTTTAGGCGGGCCATTTGGGCAAGCAGGCAGCATTCCCGAAAATACCCAAAATCAGCAAATATACACGACTTCCTTTACATATCAAATGCCTGATGGTCTTAGTGATGAGCCGTTTACTTTGGTAGCGATGGTACACGAATTTACAGACTTTATGTTTGACCGCCCCATCCTCAATGCCACCTCAACCACTTTGCAAAACACCGTACCAACGGAGCCAACTGTAGAACCTGTTACACCAGCCGATACAACGGATATGCCCATCGACACGACAGATATGCCGATAGACACCACCGATATGCCCATAGATACAACGACAACCACTTCTATCACCAATACACCTATCAACACAAAAATCAATGTCTATCCCAACCCCATAAACGACTTTTTATTTGTAGAAATAAATGCATTGGATACAAAAAAAGCAAGCGTTTATCTTTACGATTTACAAGGCAAAGCCATCAAAGAATTACTCCCCACCCAAAACATCAATCAAACCCTCACAACAAAATTTAATTTGTCTCCACTATCAGAAGGCGTATATTTGCTAAAAATTCAGTTAGACGGCGTAAGCTATTGGGAAAAAGTGGTCATTGAATAGAGATGGTGAAAATAGAGACTTATATGCGCTAAAAAAGACTTAAAAAACTTATATGGTTTAAAGTTATATGCACTTCAATCAACTAAAAAAAACTTATATGGTTCAGGTTAACTTAGAGAAACTTTGTCAAGACACAATCAAAATTGTCAAAGAAGTAGGAACATTTGTAGCACAAAAGATAGACAAAGTAAGCAGTAGCGACATAGAGACAAAAGACAAAAACGACCTCGTAAGTTACGTCGATAAAACGGCAGAAAAAAAGCTCGTCGAAGCCCTCCAAAAACTCTTGCCCAACAGCAGTTTCTTAGTAGAAGAAGGCACGGTAGAACGCAGCGAAAGCGAATGGGAATGGATCATCGACCCCTTAGATGGAACGATGAATTTCCTACACAACATCCCCCCATTTGCCATCAGCGTAGGACTCAGCCACAACGGAACAATGGCAATGGGCGTCGTCTTAGAAATCACCCGCAATGAATGCTTTTATGCGTGGAAAGGTGGAGGCGCATATTGCAACGAAAAACCCATCAAAATCTCCCAAGCCCCCGACCTTGCCCACAGCGTCGTATCCACAGGCGTTCCCTACAAATATTTCTCGTTTTTAGACGAATACTTAGCCACCCTTAAATACCTCATACTCAACGCCCAAGCCATCCGAAGACACGGCGCCGCCGCCATCGACCTATGCTACGTCGCCAGTGGTCGTTTTGACACCTTTTTCGAGTTCAACCTCCTTCCCTGGGACGTTGCAGCAGCCTCCCTCATCGTACAAGAAGCAGGCGGAAAAGTAGGCGATTCCGAAGGCAAAGACGACTACATCTTTGGTCGCTCCATCGTCGCCGCCAACCCCAACATTTACGACGATATGATAGCCGTCATGCAACGTTATCTAAGCGAATGGAAAACCAAAAAAGAACCAGTAATAGACGACAAATAATTCCCTTTATCATCATTTTTTTTAGGAGAGAAAGGTGGGCTGCTTCGTCGCCACACATGGTCTCGCTATCCGTTCTTATGGCTATGTGACAAGCGCATCACACAAAAGCAAACCACAACTACATAAACCACAAAAACTACATAAACCAACATAGCCATACCACTACTATCGAGTCTATCTTACAAGGACAGAACCGAAAAAAAACTTATATGCACTTAAACAAACTTATATGGTTCAGAAAACATCACAACTCCCCAATTTCCCTCAAATATAATCGTTCCAAATGACTATGCGTTTGAACCTGCTTTTGCAAAGGCATTTGCTCTGCGGAAATGATTTGTAACAATGCCGCTTGAATCTGCCGTAAATCCTCAAAATAAGAAGGAACAACCGCCTCCACTCTTGAAAGCGTTTTCATTTTTTTTAGCGTTTGTAAATAAGGCAGCCCACTCTCCAAAACCAAGGCCGCCAATTCACTACTTGCCGCCAATAAAGTTTCTTTACCTGATTTATTTAAAATTACTTTTTTATACAAAGTCAATTCTATCGCTTGAATGACTTTTGGTATCGCAGTATATTTAGGCGTAGCGTCTATAAACGTTTCCTTATCGAGATTTTGCACCTCATCCAATTCCCCACTCAACCTCTTTTCCATCTTTAATTTAGGCGCATCAAAGCCAATTTGCTCCACAAAAATTCTGGATTGTTGCTGTACTTCCTTTATCAACCGCAAAGCCCTATATTCATACGGCAAAGCCAATTTGGGTTCGTGCGTCCGCAAATACAATTCCGCCTGCCACATCTCATTTAAAGCCGCTCTTAATTTTGTTTTAATCTCCTGGTCAAATAAAGTCGCTTCTTCCGCAGAATCATGAAAATGAACATAAGGAGCCAATAAATCCTCTCCACCACCTATAGCCATTTCTTTCGAGGTAGTGTTGCTGTGGCTGTGTCCTTCGTGTCCCTCATGCTCATGCTCCGAATCGGAATCCAGTTGGGACAAGGCATGCCTTGTCCGTATCCGTACCGAATCAGAATCGTAATCCCCTTGATGATCGTGGTCATGCTCGTGATTATGATGCTCATGTCCCTCATGGTCGTGCCCTGCATGCCCATTCTCCGAATCGGAATTATCTCGATGATCTGGTTGGGACAAGGCATGCCTTGTCCGTACCAAATTGGAATCGGGATTTTCTTGATGATCGTGATTATGATTATGCGCCTCATGGTCGTGATGCTCAGGCCCATCCTCCAAATCGGAATTATCTCGATAATCCCGTTGGGACAAGGCATGCCTTGTCCGTATCTGTACCGAATCAGAATCCCCTTGATGATTATGGTCATGCTCATGATTATGATGCTCATGCCCCTCATGGTCGTGCCCTGCATGCTCATTCTCCAAATCGGAATTATCTTGATAATCCCGTTGGGACAAGGCATGCCTTGTCCGTATCTGTACCGAATCAGAATCCCCTTGATCATCATGGTCGTGGTCATGATTATCGTGATGCTCATGCCCCTCATGCTCGCCTTCATGCCCATCCCCATCCCCACCAGCATGGCTCTCAAATTCCTCCCCCAAAAATTTCCCATACCGCAAGCGCAATATCTTCTGATCAAGCCCAATATTATTGCTTCGATTTTTGAAAGTTTCTGTATCTAAAGTGGGCGCATCTTTCAAGAGTTTTTCCGTGTCAATGATGATTTGGCGTTGACTACGGAAGTAAGCAGGCATTTTGTCGATGCCCAAGCCGTCTGCAAACATGGTCGATTGTGGTATCGTGTCTTCGATGGCTAAAATGTAAGTATTACTTCTTTGGGATTGGGCTTTAGGGCTTTTATTGTCGGTGGCAGCGATATACCAATAAAGTTCATCGCCTGGGGCAATACCTAAGTTTTTGAGGGAGAGACGGATTTGTTTTTGGAAGGTTTTGCCATTGGGTTGGTAGTGGATGGTGGAGTCGCTAAACACCATATTTTCACCGCTTCCTCGACTGAGTAAGGTGTGGAGGCTTACACTGCTTAAACCATAATCGTCTTTTACTTCAAATTCGCTATGGAGTAAGGCGAGAGTATCGAAGGGAATGGCGGTATAATTTTTGGCGTCTTTTACTTGGATAATGGGCGGTAAATCGGGCTGTACTTTGATGGTAAAATAGTCGCTTTGTTGTGCAAAATCGCCTTTTTGATACGAAAGATGATAAAAGCTATTGGCCAAAATGGTTTTATGGAGCGTGAAATCTTGTTGATTACTCGTTGTAAAGGCGTGTTCTTGGCTTTCGTTGAGGTAGAAGGTACAGCCGTCGATGGTTTGGTCAAAATGGAGTGTCCACGTAATTTTTGCGCCTTCAATAATGGAGATATTGCCCGTTTCTTGGGTTTGTTTGGGGAGACGAGTGTAGGACGGTGACGTTATCGTTATCTTTTGTTCTAACAGGGTGGGAGGGCTTTGTTTTTTCGGCGCATCGCTTATCGTATCTGCTACTGTGGGAAAGAGATTTAAGGTTTTTTCGGGAGCGTTGGCAGGAATAAGGAGGGCATTTTGTAGGCGTTCTCTCCCCAAGAAAAGCAAGATACTTACGCCCAAACAGCCAATTAAAAACCGACTCCCTCGTTTCAAACTTTGCGGTACTCGAATATTCGGGTACAAATCCGATAATTTTTCAGCGATTTTATTTCGTTGCAATCGGGCTAAGGTCGGCAATGCCTCTTTGTCTTGCAACAACAAATGACTGCTATCTTCCAAGTCAAGATAGTGTCGATTGAGGTAGGTCGCTAATTTTTCAGAAGAAGGCTTTTTCGCTCGGTAGTCCAAGGCGAAATCCCACAAAATCAAGCCCATACATCCCAAACTTATTCCTAATATCCCCATCCAATTCAACGGACTTACCGCATACAATAACCCACACACCAACAGTCCCCAACCCACTGCCCACAATCCCCGATTCAATAGTCTAAAAAATGACCATTTTCGCAGGAGTTGTACAAATTTTTTATGTGTAGATTTATCGTTCATTTTTGTGGGATACTTGTGCGAGTTTTTTGGTATATTTGCCGCCTTTTATCATTGTTCATTTAAATTAGGTTCTATAGGAGAGAATGGTGGGTTGCTTCGTCGTGAAGCACGGTCCCGCTATCCGTTCTTATGGCGGCTGGCATTTCAGCAGACGCATTCAATGCGTCTCTACGCCAACGCTGCCACCATACCACTACTATCGGGTCTACCTTTCATGGACAAAACTTTTATGGACTGCTTATATGTTCTTAAATAACTTATATGGTTAAGGGAAATTGCAGTTCCAAAATTAAATAAATTCTTATGTTATTAAAAATTCATCCAGAAAATCCAGACGAAAGAAAAATAAAGCAAGTGGTGGAATGCTTGCAAGATGGGGGCATCATTATTTACCCAACAGATACCATTTACGGAATTGGCTGTGACATCAATCAAACAAAATCAATTGAACGAGTCTGTCAAGTACGGGGGATTGACCCTAAAAAGTCTCATTTATCTTTTGTATGCAAAGATTTGAGTCATTTAGCGGACTATGCCCTCAATTTTGACAAAACGGTGTTCAAAGCAATGAACAAAAATTTGCCAGGCCCTTTTACCTTTATATTAAAAGCGAGCAATGCCGTCCCAAAATTGTTGAAATATAAGAAAAAGACAGTCGGTATCCGTGTTCCTGACAATAATATTGCTTTGGACATTGTGCGTCTATTGGGCAATCCGATTTTGAGTACGTCTTTGCGCCATTCCGATGAGGTCTTGGAATATGAAACAGATCCAGAAGAAATCTACGAACAGTACAAAAATCTGGTCGATATTGTGATTGATGGTGGATATGGCAAGAATGTTGCTTCTACGGTAGTGGATTGTACGAATGGAAGTTTAGAAGTGATTCGGGAAGGTATTGGGGAGCTTTTGCTTTAGTTAGTTTAAGTCGTTTTTGTGGGTGGGCATGGTTGAACCATATAAGTGATATAAGTCCATATAAGCGGTTCATAAAAGTGCTGTCTATCCAACATAGACCCGATGGTAGTGGTATGGTGGCGTGTAGATGTAAGGCATCTTGAAGATGCCTTACATCTTTGCGGAAGCCACCATAAGAACGGACAGCGGGCTCATGCGTTACGACGAAGCAATCCACCGTTCTCTCCTTAAAAAGGAAAAATAAAAAAGAGAAAACGGACAATTCGTTAAAAATCTTTAAAAACGATTGGGGAAACGACAAAAATGACACAAAGACCCTAAACTACTTGTAGGAATAATTACTTTTGCACAGCAAAAATTGAAATCGAAATTGAACATAACCATAAACCAAGATGAATAAAATAGTTTTTTTATATAGATGTGTGTTGATCCTCTTTTCTGTGGGGGTGATGGCGCAAACGGGAGATGTGAAGGGATTTGTGTACGATGATTCGAGCGGTGAGCCAATCATCTTTACCAATGTGGTGTTAGAGGGAACAACGTTTGGGGCAACAACAGATATTAATGGATATTATTCTATATCGAAGGTGACACCTGGTGAGTACATTTTGGTGTGTTCGTATATTGGTTTTGAGACGGCTAAAGTGCCAATTACGGTGGCGGCGAATCAGATTACAGATCAAAAACTGTTTTTGAAGGAAGGTGGGATAATGATGGATGTGGTCGAGGTCTCAGCTGCGAAGGAAGAAACAAAAACGGAAACACAGGTGTCGGCAATTAAGGTGACGCCTAAACAAATTAATAAGATTCCTGCGGTGGGTGGTGCGCCTGATTTGGCACAGTATCTTCAAGTATTGCCTGGGGTCGTATTTACGGGAGATCAGGGTGGACAACTCTATGTAAGGGGTGGTGCGCCCATTCAAACAAAAGTGTTATTGGATGGATTGAGGGTATATAATCCCTTTCACTCGATTGGGTTGTTCTCTGTTTTTGAAACGGACTTGATTAAGAATGTAGATGTATTGACGGGTGGATTTAGTGCGGATTATGGTGGGGCGATTTCTGCGGTAGTGGATGTGCGTACCAAAGATGGTAATAAAAAAGAATTGGAAGGGACGGTTGCCGTGAATCCGTTGATGGCGAAATTGGTGGTAGAAGGGCCTTTGAAAAAAATGGGGGAGAATGGCAATAGTATTTCTTATGTATTGGCGTACAAAAATTCTTATTTAGATAGAACTTCTCCTGTTTTGTATCCTTATATCAATCCATTGGAAGATGAATCAAACCCCAATGGTGTACAGGGATTGCCGTATAATTTCAATGATATTTATGGGAAATTGTCGTTTAATTCTAAGTCAGGAAATAAATTGAGTTTGTTTGCTTATGATTTTAGAGACAATACAAATTTTGATACGCAGTATGCTTGGAAAGCCAATGGTGGCGGTGGTAATGCGATTATTGTGCCTAGTGGTTCTTCGTTTTTGATTGATGCGAAATTTGCGTATTCTTCTTACGAAGTAGACCTTGCTGGAACTGCCTTGGATGACAAAACAAGTGGCGTCGGAGGCTTTAATTTAATCGTTGATTTAAATTATTTTTTGCCGAAAGGAAAAATGGTCTACGGAATTGATATTGCAGGATTTAATACGGACTTTAGTTTCTTAGATAATAGTGGCATTAGCAGAAATGAAAGACAAAATACAACGGAAATTGCAGCCTATGTTGTCTATAAGGCAAATTTTGGAAAATTAGTGTTTGAGCCAAGTATTCGTGCCGTAAATTATGCGTCATTGAATAACTTCCAACTTGAGCCTCGTATTGGTATGAAATACAATTTAAGTGATAGAATACGCTTGAAATTGGCGGCAGGTCGTTATACACAGAATTTGTTGAGTACGAAGTCTGATAGAGATGTTGTGGCTTTATTTACAGGCTTTTTGTCGGCTCCTGAAGGGGATTTAGAGGATTATGAAGGCAATGAGGTAAACAGCAATATCCAAATCTCCAACCACGCCATTGCAGGAATTGAGGTCGATGTCACAAAGAAAATCAACATCAATGTAGAGGGCTATTACAAAACATTCGATCAATTAATCAACCTCAATAGAAACCAAGTTTTTCCTGAAGATCCTCAGTGGATTGTGGAGGAAGGCGAAGCCTATGGTGTAGATTTCTTGGCAAAATATGATTATAAGCGTTTGTTTGTTTGGGGAGTGTATTCGTTGGGTTTTGTGACGAGAACGGGTCCCGATGGACAAGGTGGTATTGCCACTTATCCACCACACTTTGATCGTCGCCACAATATGAACTTTTTGGCGAGTTATCAGGTGGGTAAGGA
>ENA-ORXM01001308-ORXM01001308.1-marine-metagenome-genome-assembly--contig:-NODE-1308-length-35423-cov-5.201664_pt1 | contig 35423 bp, 20 predicted proteins | sample MGYA00237867_ERZ511480 | MGnify/ENA primary metagenome ERZ511480 (study PRJEB26309, sample SAMN06266103) | marine metagenome | isolation source: Algal blade | place: United Kingdom:Sidmouth, United... | reverse complement strand
ATGCCAATGGCTGTACACAAACGCAAGAGACGGAGATCAACAATTTTGAAGAAGTGCTTTTTGAAATAAGAAATTCTGAACCAACTTGTTTTGGAACCGAAGATGCCTTTATTGCAATAGATATCATTCAAGGAATTCCTCCATTTGAGTATGAGTGGTCAAACGGTGCGAGCAGTCCTGAACTCATAGATATAGGAGGGGGAGATTATACTGTTTTTGTGACAGATGCCAACGGATGTACAACAGCTGCAAATGTGGATATTTTGGAGCCTACAGAGATTGATGTGCAAGCAAATACTATTGGCGCACAAGGTGGTAGCAACAGTGGTTCTATCGATCTATTGCCTTTTGGCGGAACAGCACCCTATACCTTTTTATGGGAAAATGGATCGACCTCAAGCATGAGGTCTGGATTGGCAAATGGTACTTACTTTGTAACCATCACAGATGACAATGGATGTCAAACGGAGAAGGAGATCTTGTTGGTGTTCACAGTTGGAATATCAGATCTTTTGCTTGATGAACTAAATCTAACGCCAAATCCGACCAATGGAATATTGTTTATTGATGCATCGCATCATAATGAAAAAGCATTGGATCTAGAGATCTATAATTCTTTAGGACAAATTATTTATGCTGCTCAACACTTGGGTCAAATTATTTCTTTGGAGGTAGATTTGAGTGCATTTTCTTCAGGCATTTATTTTGTGCGGTTTAAATCAGATACAAGCACATCTCTTGCAAAGCCAATTGTAAAGTTAAAATAGCCTTGTTTCTCTATTCAAAGTATTGTCCTTCAAACTTCTCTTTCAACTATTTTTACTACTTTCATTCTCAGAAAAATTAAGATGTTTTGAGATTAAACATTTGCATACTGTTAGTTTTTAATTTCCTATTTATGAATGCCCAACAATATTCCGGAGCACTGTATCAGGCACATGATGATTTTAAAGAAGAATCTTTGAAAGATAGAAGATTCAAACATGCGGATGTGAAACGTCTGATTCAAGATTTAAGAAGTAAAAATTCCTTCGAAATAAAGGAGGAAGGCAAATCTGTAGAGGATAGAAGTATATATCACTTGACCTATGGAAGTGGGAAAACGGTTTTATTGTTGTGGTCTCAGATGCATGGCGACGAGCCAACAGCGACTATGGCGCTCTTTGATATCTTCAATTTTTTGTCAGGAAAAAACGATGGGTTTGATGATTTAAGAAAAGCTATAAAAGAGAATCTAACGCTTCATTTTATACCGATGTTAAATCCTGATGGCGCAGAGAGGTACCAGCGAAGAAACGCTATGAATGTAGATCTGAATAGAGACGCTCAAGTCTTAGAGTTTCCAGAATCAAAGATCTTGAAGCGGGTCAGAGATGAGACCAATGCAGATTTTGGTTTTAATCTTCATGATCAAAGCAATTATTATAATGTTGACAAGACAGCTAACACGGCAGCGATATCCTTTTTAGCTCCTGCTTACAATTATGAAAAGGAGATCAATTCGACTCGAAGCAAAGCCATGCAAACGATAGTGGTCATGAATGAAGTAGTACAACAAATTTTGCCTGGCCATGTCGGACGGTACAATGATGATTTTGAACCGAGAGCGTTTGGAGACAATATTCAGAAATGGGGTACTAGTACAATTTTGGTTGAAGCTGGTGGCATAAGAGGGGATGATGAAAAACAATTTAACAGGAAAATACATTTCACGATGTTGCTTTCTGGCTTTTTAGCGCTTGCTGATGGAAGTTATGAAAACATGGAAGTTAGTGCCTACGAGAACATACCAAAGAATGACCGTAAAATGGTAGATCTGATCATCAGAAACATCAGCGTCGAAAGCCCTATTGGCTTAAAGACCATGGATATTGCTATCAATCGGGAAGAAGTGCAGAATGATGCCGCAACTGATTTTTACTATAATAGTAAGATCGCTGACTTAGGAGACTTATCTACCTTCTTTGGCTATCAGGAATTTGAGGCTTCAGCCTATAATTATAAAAAAGCCAAGGTTTTTGACCAAGATCTGGCAAAAATTGGAGATTTAAAGAATCTAGATCTAAATGCCTTATTAAGCCAGGGAATTTCCGAGTTTATTTGCCCTAGTATGAAAGAATCCTTTGAGATTAACTCTCTGCCTGTCAATGTGCATAAAAGCGCTAGGGATATAGATATTGAGCTTAAACCGGACGCTAACCCATCTTTTTTCCTCGAAAAGGATGGTATTTTGGAGTATGGTATAATTAATGGATTTATGATTCAATTAAATAAGTGAAGTGATTTAAGAGCAATATGTCAATTCATTTGCATGTAATTGGCTCCCAATACTTTAGCTTTTTCTCGGTCCATAGCTATGGCTATGAATCTCAAAAAAGGCTGCCCTGAGATTGTCGAAGAGGGTTTTATCTTGAAAACCAACCACATACAACTAATTTAACACTTGTTTTTAAATCACTTTGAGAATAATGAAAACGAATATGGCTTTTTAGCGTATTGTTTTATAAATTTGCATCAAAATACTTCAAAATGGGCGAGAAAGCAGCCAAATCATCAAGACCTTTAGATTTAATACTTTTCTTAGTATCATTAGCCGTATTGGTCTTCTTACTAATGTTTCACAATGAGTGGTTTTGGTTAGCACTACCTTCTACCCTTACCTACTTGGTAAGATGGATGGACGTGATATAAGTAAAGCTGAATTTTATTATCGACTTCTTTTCTATTAACAATTTCATATTGCTATTGGTCTGATTTGTAATAATCAAGATTTATTGAGACTTCAATTTTTAATTTGATTTGATTGTCAGGTTGACTTATTTGTGGGATGTAAGTAATATTGCAATATTACGATGAAGGCAATTTATTTTGGACAATTTGAGTGCTTGCAAACATATGAAAAGCCAGTGAATTGGGACTTTTTGGGTTATAGAAAGTAATATTGCAATATTACGATGAAGATCATTTTTTGGAAGAAATAATATTTCAAAATCGTATTTACAAACTATAAATAAAAATGCTTTGCAGTCTTAAAAGTAATATTGCAATATTACAATCAACCTTTAAAAAAAAAAATTTCAACCTTCCCACTTTCCACGCGCTCATTCATAGCTTCAAAACCTGACCGTGTATCAGTGTCTACCTTTTTACAAATTCACTCATCTGCATATGTTTAGCCTTCTTTGAAATGAGGTGGTCGTCCCTACCAACAAATAGCAACTTTCAACTAACAACCATATTAATTAACATCCGGATAATACGCCATGTCAATATCCTTTCTACTCTTCACATAATAAGTCACTTGTCCAACATGATATGAAAAATGTTCCGTTACATGGACGAGAATACTTAGTCCAGTTTCTTCATAAATTTGAACGGCTCGTTTCTTTAATAAATCATTAGCTGTTATATTACTTAAGGTTTCTAATATTTCTGAAGATAGCTTTTTTAGATCTTCAATCAGGGTCTCTGTAGGCAAAGGTCCAATCGTTGAGAACTCTAATGGTCTGTTGCGTATGTCAGGACTTCCACCCATCCCTGAGATCAACCACTGCCTTACATTGCCGCAAAGGTGCAAACATAAGTTTCCAACACTTACCGTATTGGCATTGGGTCTAAACCATACTTCTTCAATGGTTAGCTGATTCAAGCATTTGATAAGTCTGGGGATCGACTCCTCGGTCAAACGTTTTTCAATTTCCTTAGTGAAAGCTTGAAGAATATTGTTTTCAAAATCATCTGACATGAGTAAACTTTTATTATAAAGTGAATTCTTTTTCGAATAAGGATGCATTGCCCATAGCGTCCTCTACTTTTAAAAGCAAATGATGTTTGCCTGAGTTTAAGCTCCCATCAAATTTATGCTTCAAGAGATCATTCTTTGCATCCCATTCAAACAAGGCCCAGTTGCCATCTATTTTCGCCTCCATCTTCAGGCCAGATACGTTTCTTGCTGTTCCAAAATTGTCAATGACCTTAAAGGCTATGTTATCTTTATTAAGGTTAAGCAATTTTATTACTGGTGCTTCTTTGTCAATCTTTATGCAGTAGTCTCCCAGTTCCCTAACCTTTGTGTTTAAGAAGTGACCGGACCAGAGCCCACCACAATTGGTGTAAGAACCATCTTTATTGCAATAAGCGATAAATGCTTTGTCATAACTGTCGCTAGGTATATTGCTGGATTTAATGGAGAGGTCAAAATATTTATGGATGGCAGTCTCTCTATCATGTATGTGAAAAACTTTTGAATAAATGTTGTTGGAGGTGTCAATGGAAGCGAGGTATTTTAGATATAGGTTTTCGTACAGACATCCTTGTGGGAAATATAGCTCCACCTCTCCTGTTTGGACAATATTTTCTTCGTTGTAAATTAATTTGTAATTGTATACCTCTGTTGTTGGAACCTCTACCTCCTTTCTTTTTACCCAAAATTCTAAAGTACTTTGATTGTTATTCACATCAGTACATTCGAAGCGTATTTTTTTTGCTTTGTAAAGAGAAAGTTGTACAATGCCGTCTTCTAGCACCTTTTCGTAAATAGATAGTTTATTGCCAGGGAGTCTAAAACACCTGTTGAAGTAGTCTCGGTTACTTATTCTTTCTTTATAATCCAGATGGGCATTTATGTACCTGGTTTCGTCAAAAGAAAATCGTTCCATATTAAAACTGTAGATCAAGGAATCGTCAACAAGAAGATCTAAAGTATAGACACCGTTTTTATTTGGCGCACCATTCATTTGATCATAGGTCTCGATGCCAAAACCTGCTCGCCAGGAAGAAATATACAAGGTATCTTTGTCTAGCTTATAAGATGAAGCTTTCTTTTTGACCCAAAATTTCTTTTCTTGAATGGTTTCTTTATGTTCATTGAGTTCATATACTTTTATACCTTGTACCAATGGTTTTAGCTTGTCTTCGATGTGAATGCCAAACAACAATGGATTGATGGGTTCTTCCGTGTTTGTATCTCTGATCTCAAAATGTAAGTGTGGGCCAAATGATCTACCTGACAATCCTAGGGTTCCAATCTTATCTCCTTTGGCAAAATTGAATTGTGTAGAATCTGGGTAGACCGTTATTTCAAATTGCTTCCTGGCGTATTGCTCTTTTTTGATGTATGCCTCAACGGCCGGCGAAAACTTTTGAAGATGTGCGTATACAGTTGTATATCCATTTGGATGGTCCATATAGATTGCTCGGCCATAACCCCCGGATTTTACATTTATCCTAGAAATAAATCCTTCGGCGGCAGCCAAAATAGGCTCACCAGTCTTGCCATATATGGCCTTGATGTCAATTCCAGCATGCAAGTGATTGGGGCGCAACTCTCCAAAAGTACCCGATAAAAGGATCTTGTGTGTGACTGGCGAACTAAAGTAATCTTGCGGATAATTGATTTTGCTAGTTTTCCAGGAGGAAAAGCCGTAACAACACAGAATAGTGAAAAGGAGGTAGAAGTACTTTAGCATAGGCTGCAAATATATAAAGAAGGTTAATTAGTTTTTGAAGACTTTCGTTGAATTTAATCTTTGTGAGACTTTGTGCTTTCTTAGTGCGGCTTTGTGTCCCATCTATTGATAAGATCTTAAACTAATCGAAGATACCCTTCCAAGACTTTGGCTCCAACTCATAACTTTCATTATCAGCCAAGAAAGCCAAAAACTGTTTTCTAGGGATAGAACGAGCACCGAGGCTTGCCAAGTGATTGGTTTCTTGCTGGCAGTCAATTAAGTTGTACCCTTGTTCTGTTAGCTTTTTTACCAAAGTGATAAAACCAAACTTTGAAGCATTGCTGACTTTTGAAAACATGGATTCTCCAAAAAAGATCTTGCCTAATGAGATACCATACAAACCGCCGACCAATTCATCCTCGTTCCAAACTTCGACAGAATGAGCATAGCCTAAGCGATGCAAGTTGACGTATGCTTCTACCATATTGTCAGTGATCCACGTGCCGCCACGTTGGCCGCTTCTATTCTGCTTACTACAGGATTTTATGACCTGTTCAAAAACAGTATCACAAGTGATTTTAAATTTCTTTTGATTGAAATAAGGTCGCATACTTTTCGAGACTTTGATCTCATCAGGAAACAACACAAATCTCGGGTTGGGTGACCACCATATAATAGGATCCTCTGGATTAAACCAGGGAAAAATTCCATTTTGATAAGCTTCTATTAATCTTTCTGCAGATAGGTCTCCCCCTACGGCAAGAATGCCATCTGCGTTAGCAAGATCAGCATTAGGAAAAGTAATTTGATCTTTACGTAACCAATACAATAGGAGATGAGATATTTTGTGTGTGGAGTAAATTAAGCGCCTTCGATGACTGCAGACAAACCTCTATCTATCAATGCATCCTTTAGAGGTTTTAAAACCTTTAAAGGTGCGGTTTTAACCGCTGCTCTACCTTTAAAATGGACAAGAAGAGATAACTGTTCAGACTGCTGATAAGAATGATTCAATATTTCGATGAAACATTGTATGACCCAGTCAAAAGTATTATGATCATCGTTGTACACTACAAGCTCATTGGTTTCACCAACCTTCTCTTCTACTTTTTCTTCTAACAATACTTCTTCTATTGCAGAAGAATGAAAGCTATTGTGCATGTTTAAAATATCCTCCGAAAACATAATTTCATTTTGTTTTTAATCTATTACAACTAAGATAACTAATTTAATGCGGATATAGTTTCTTTGATTGCATCAAAATTTGGCAAATCTCCTGGACTACCACAAATTTCTTGATATCTGACTACCCCTTCTTTATCAATAACAAAAGCAGATCTTTTTGATACTCCTTTTAAGCCAAAAGCTGGAAATTCCTCATATAAGGAATTATAAGCCCGACTTGCATGCCTGTTAAAATCTGACAACAACGAAAAATTAAACTTCTCTTCTTCTTTAAATTTTTTCAAAGTAAATGGAGAATCTATTGATACAGCTATGATGTCTGTATTCAAATCGTTAAACTTTTTCATATCATCCCGCATGGTACAGAGTTCTGTCGTACATACTCCTGTAAAAGCAAGAGGGAAGAATAATAGAACAACGTTCTTTCCTTTATAGTCGCTTAACTTAACTTCTTTCAGTTCGTCAGAAACTAAATTAAATTCTGGGGCTTTTGAGCCAATTTCAAGTAGCATAATTGAATTAAATGATTGTTGCGGTAAAATACGGGAAAAACTGGATTTTGGAGTAAGCTGACGCTTAATAACCCAAATTTACACAAAAAAATTAACATTTTTATTTCACGAATATTAATAAATTTTATATTAATATGTAAATATCAAAAGTTTTAAAGCTTTGTGTTTCTCAAACTTCTACTTTTTATGTGGGTAAATACCAAGTTTCTAAAGTATCAACCTCTAAGAATGAGCTTTTGTAATGAAAGCTGGTAGATATATATGTTGAAAATCAGCTTTACTAAGCTTAGTACATCCTTGGAGGATGCGCAAGCTTAGTAAAGCATGACTTCTACTTTATTTTACAAATTCAATACTTCTATTGATAAATTTGGATAACTCTTCGCCCTTTAACATACCTTGATTTAGTAAACCCAATTGTACCAAGTAATAAGCAAAGTCTTCTTTCTTATCTTTGTTTTTCATCTTTATCAATTTCTCTGCCACCAGTGGATGGTTTGAATTGACAACTATGTTGTATGTATCAGGAAACACACCCATGTCCATACCTTGCATCGCCTGCATCTCTTTCATACGGCGCATAAATTCTGGTTTGGTAATAACCACAGGCTGGTCGTCTGGAGAAAGTGCCTTGATCTGCAGTTGGCTTTTCTTTTCTCCCAGTTTGCCAGAAAAGATAGCAGTAACTTTTTCAATGTCTTTTTCACTAAGAACAGACTCTACAACCTCGTCTTTTTGGATCAAGTTGCTAACGATATCTGAGTCAACCCTAACAAAGGTGATGTCTCCAAATTTTTGTTCTACCTGCTGAATAAAATGGTTGTCGATCATGTGATCTAAAACCAATACAGAATATCCTCTGTCTTTTGCTGACTTGACAAATGAAGCATGATCATCCAAGTTGTTGGTATATAAAAACACATGCTTGTTATGTTTGTCAACTTGATTGGCTTTGATTTTTTCTTTGTAAGCTTCAATTGTAGCATATTCTTTTTCGGTATCCTGAAGCAAAGCAAAGTTTACAGCTTTCTCGTAAAACTTCTCATCTGAGATCATCCCGTACTTTACAAATACAGAAAGGTCCGACCATTTTTCTTTGAAAGTATCTGGTTCTTTCTTGTAGAGGTCATTTAATTTATCAGCTACTTTTTTGGTAATGTATCCAGTGATCTTTTTGACATTCTGATCTGATTGTAAATAAGATCTAGAAACGTTTAGAGGAATGTCTGGAGAATCTATAACACCATGTAGCAGTGTCAAAAATTCTGGAACGATTTCTTTTACTTCATCTGTAACATAAACCTGGTTGCTGTATAATTGAATTTTATTTTTCTGTAGTTCTATCCCAGCAGTCACTTTAGGGAAGTAAAGAATCCCTGTTAAATTAAATGGATAGTCAATGCTTAGGTGGATCCAAAACATTGGTGGCGCAGAAAAAGGATATAACTCATTATAAAAGCTTTTATAATCTTCGTCAGTCAATTCAGACGCAGACTTCTTCCAAATAGGATTTGGATTGTTGATGATGTTGTCAACTTCTATGTCAGTCCCCTCTTTGTCTTCTTCGTTTTCGTATTTTTTCTCTGTCTTTGTACCAAACTGAATTTCAATCGGTAAGAATTTGCAATACTTATCAAGTAGGCCACTAATTCGTGCTTCCTCTAAAAATTCTACAGAATCTTCTCCAATATGAAGTACGATATGAGTCCCTCTTTCTTTTTTGTCTATGTTTTCTATGGTATACTCTGTGTCCCCAGTGCAGGTCCATTTTACAGATGCTTCCTCATCACGAAATGATTGTGTCATGACTTCTATTTTTTCTGCAACCATAAAAGCAGAATAGAAACCTAGACCAAAGTGTCCGATGATAGAACTTTCATTCTTGTATTTCTCTAGAAATTCTTGTGCCGAAGAAAACGCCACTTGATTCAAATACTTTTGAACTTCAGCCTCAGACATCCCAAGTCCTTTGTCTATGATGCTAAGCGTTTTGTTTTCTTTATCTAAAACGACTTGGATCTTCATTTCTCCAAGCTCCCCTTTAAATTCTCCTTTACGAGACAAGGTTTTCAATTTAGTACTTGCATCTACTGCATTAGAGACCAATTCTCTTAAAAAGATCTCCTGATCAGAATAAAGAAATTGTTTAATAATGGGAAAAATGTTCTCCGTTTGGACGGAAATAGTACCTTTTTGCATTTTAAAGTTATTTATAATCTGGTTTGATAATACGTATTTAATTAACAGCTAATCAATTCTCTTTCGCGCTATAAAAATAGGCAATATTTTTTAGAGTAAACATACTGTTAACCCTTGTGTCTATTCATATTACAAACAATCCATATGGCATCAAAGTTGTTTTAAGAGTAATCATGTTTAGAGATAGTTTCCCCCCTTTTGAAAATACAAACAATTCGAGATAAGAATTAAGGTTAGAAATAACTTTAAAGGGTGAGTAGATCAGTTCATCGGGGGGTAGAACTGATCTTTCGCTCGCTCCTTTTCTTTTAAGAATTCCCCCCTTTCAGATAGACGGAAATTAAACCAAAGACTAAGGCCTTATGTGGTCTTAAGAGTGAGTTGGACTGGTTCATTGGGGGGTAAATCAGTCCTTCTCTCTCATTTTTTATCCAATTATCTATTTTGCTTCCGCGAAATATCAATTTTTCCTTTTAGATTTTACCATTAGTATATTAGCTGGACATCCATTTATGCTTCCGCAAAAAATTGTTCTTATCCTTTCAGGTACTAGAACTTTATTTCGCTAGCGCAAATAATCACTCGGCCACATCAACCTCAATTCTTTTGTCTCTGTTGGCTAGTTCCCAGGTTGTCAAGAATACCAGTCTTCCGATCTTCTCCATCTTTTCAAAATTAATCTTCTCTACAGTATCTGTTATCATGTGATAATCAGCGTGTGTGCCATTAAAATAGAATATTGCAGGAATACCCTTCTCAGCAAAATTATAATGGTCTGACCTGTAGTAGTATCTGTTAGGGTCATTTCGGTCATTATACTTATAGTCTAAAGTTAGATTGGTAAACTTTTTATTCACCGCTTCATTGATGTTGTGCAATTCTGTACTTAACCTATCTGACCCAATAACATAAATGTAATTGGGATTCTCAGCATACTTAGCGTCAACTCTGCCGACCATATCGACGTTTACATTTGCTACAGTTTTACTCAGTGGAAAAATTGGAAATTCTGAATAATATTTTGATCCCAATAATCCTTTTTCTTCTCCTGTTACCAACATGACAAGTACAGATCTTCTAGGACCAATGCCGCTTTTTCTTGCTTCCGCGAATGCTTGAGCGACTTCAATCACAGTGGTTGTACCAGAACCATTATCATCGGCACCATTGTAAATATCGTTTCCTCTTTTTCCTAGGTGATCATAATGCGCCGTCACCACAACAACCTCGTCTTTTAATTTAGGATCTGTTCCTTCAATATAGCCTAAGACATTGTCGCCAGAGATCTTTGTCTCGCTCTTATCTAAATTGACTGTTAAATTGGCAGGTATTTTTATGGCTTTAGATATTCCCTTTTTCTCGATCTTTTTTCTAGCCTTGACTATTTTTTTAAATTTCTTTCCAATAATATCCTTTGCCACTTTTGGGGAAATAAAAATATTATTGCAATATTTTCCTTTCGGAACTTCTCCTTCTCCCAGTTGAAGTCTAGAGCTTAATAAAGTATTTCTGTTTTCGCCAACTTTTTTGCTGATGTCTGCATCGATGATTAATATCGCTTTGGCCCCTTTTTGGTGCGCTGTTCTAACTTTCTTTCTAAAGTCAGCTGACCATTCGGAAGGAGTCTTTGCGTTGTTGACATAATAATCGCCATTTCCCTTCTTCGGTTCGCCATCATAGACCATTATTGTTTTTCCACTGACATTAACTCCTTTGTAGTCAGAGTAATTATCAGAGTCTATACCATAACCCAAAAACATTACTTCATCGATCTTTAGTTCAGGGTTATTGACATTGGTTCCTGCAAAGGCGAAAAAATCGATCAAGTTTTTATACTTTTTACCATCAATACTGAGTCCTAGTTTATTCCATCCTTCCTTACTGAAATTCACAGATTGAAAGTAAGAGTAGTTCTCGCCGATCTGAGGTAAGCCAAAACTTCTGAATTTGTCAGCGATGTATTGGGCTGCTTTCTTGTTTCCTGCAGTACCTGTTTCTCTCCCTTCATACGCATCTGATGCCAATACAGTCAAGATCTCTCTCATCTCATCAGCATTGATGGTCTCCAAAAAAGGATTTGGATCTATATAAGGACTTCCATCAGTGAAATTGCCTAGGTCAGTTTCTGGAACCATAACAGGAGGTCCTTGGCTAAAAGCCAATAGAGACAAAGTTGACAAGACTACAGAACTAATAAATTTCATCATTTTTATAATGTTTTCATAAAATTAAGAATGTTTATGAATGTATAGGCTTAATAGTAAGTTAAAGTGAGTGGTTTGAGAAGAAGGGAGGATAGAAATGTTATTGTGGATGTGCCGAATATTCTTTTAGTACATCGAACTGTCATCCTGAACGGAGCGCAGTGTAGTAGAAGGATAACAATTCATTCCTCGCTAAAAAAAAGGGTTTGCCCTTCCTCAGAACAAACCCTTTTTAATAACATTTTATTGTTAGTTATTTACGAACAAGCGATCTTCCCAACCCTGCGCTCGTGCCTACCTCCTTCAAATTCTGTATCCAAGAAAGCATCGACCATTTTAAGGGCCGTGTCCAAGTCGACAAATCTAGTTGGGATGGACAATATATTTGCGTTATTGTGTTGCCTTGCCAAGGCAGCCAATTCAGGAGTCCAGCATAAGGCCGCACGGATGCCTTGGTGCTTGTTGGCAGTCATCGCTGCTCCATTGCCAGAGCCACAAAGGATTATACCAAGATCTACAAGGCTAGTTTCAACTTGATTAGCAACCGGGTGGATATAATCTGGGTAATCTACAGAATCTGCAGAGTTGGTTCCATGGTCAACTACAGCGATCGATCTTTTAGTGACATGCGCTTTGATGGCATCTTTATAATCAAAGCCGGCATGATCTCCTCCAATTGCAATTTTATTGATCTCCATCTGTTTTTTATTTCCGCTTATATTTGCCCAATAAGTCTTTAACTTCTTTAGAAAATGCTTCATCACCTATTTTGTCAGCAAGTTGAAGAATCTGATCTTTAGCCCTCAAACTATATGCATACTTCTCAATGTATCCCATGTCTTGCATTCTTTCGACACTAAATGGTTGGAAGAAATTCAAATACTGATCTACTGAATTAGCTAACGTTTTAAGATGTGTTTTTGCCTCATCTTTTAGCCCCGCATTTACTAATATAGTCATAAGGGGAACCACTTGTTCGTCAAAAGGAAAATTCATATTAGGAAAAGCTTCGAAAAACTTCTTTGCTAAATTACCCGCTTTTTCCCTTTTTCCATCTTTTATGAATTGTTCACAAGTTCTGATCATCACAAGACGATGCGATTGAACAGAAGGCAAATAAGATCTGTCAACAAATAATCTTTCTTTATCAAAATTACCCCATCTGAACTTGTTCATTATGTTGTCATAAACTTTTTCCGGAGCAACCCTACCTGAGCCGATGATTCCAAAACGGGTGTCCTTTGAATTTCTCTTAGGAATGATTCTCAAGCCAAGACCTTCCAACTGCGTGTAAGGTGCTAAGCCTAGCAAGGATTCTGGTCGGCAAGTTACAGCAAAGTAAATCGGTCTCTCCCAAAGGTTAGAATTGATAATATCTAAAACGGCCATGTCTCCTTTAATTAATCCATTTTTGCCACCTAGGCTAAAGGAGATCTTATCTACAACCGTAGAATCTATTTGGTTGATCATGCCTATTTCTAAAGCTTTTTGTTTGTCAACTCTGATCGCCAACTTTTTTGCTGGAAAATAAGAATCATAAGGGCCATTTGAATTATCTGCCGCAAGGAATTCTAGAGCCCTTTGCAATTCCATTTCGTTTTCATTTCTGGTATCGATAGGCACCTGTACTCGTTTTCTGCCCCTTATTTGGTCCTCAGTTAGCACCATTTTAAGAGGAGCCGAGTCGTTAACTTTCCTTCTCAGTTGGTTGATATACCAATCCACGGCGATCAAACTTAGGTTTACTACACGTACGTCTGTCCTGATATTTTCAACTTCTTGTGCATACCAAAGTGGATAAGTATCATTATCACCATAAGTAAAGATAATGGCATTAGGTTCGCACGATTCTAAAAAGTTGCTAGCATAATCCCTTGCTCCTGTGTGATGCATTCTAGTATGGTCATCAAAATTTTGGAAGCCCATGATGACTGGTGCTGTCAAGCATAGCGCTGTTGCAAAAATTGCTGGCATCATCCCCGACATCTTTGATCTTAACATTTCATAAATTGCCACGACCGCCATACCGATCCAAATACTGAAAGTGAAAAACGATCCTGCAAGTACATAGTCTCTTTCTCTGGGTTCATTGGGCGGTTGGTTGGAGTATATTATTATGCCTATCCCTGTAATGATGAACATGGCAAACAAAGCTAGAGCTTCGTTGGGCCTTTTCATGAAATGAAAAATAAGTCCGATCATTCCAAAAATAAATGGAAGGAAATAGTATTTATTTCTTGCTTGATTATTTAATACGACATCCGGCAAATTCTTTTGAGGACCCAGTCTGGCATTATCTATCACAGAAATCCCGGAAAGCCAATTCCCTCTTGTTTTATCCCAAGGGTAATATCCTTGTTCTCCATTTTGTCTTCCGACGAAATTCCACATAAAATATCTCATGTACATCCAAGAGACCTGATACTTGAAAAAGAATCGCATGTTATCTCCCATATTTGGACGACCTCTTGGCAATGGTTTGTCAGGATCTAAGCCCATCCAGATCTTGTGTTGTCTTGGTCTTCCTTGTTCGTAGTGCCCAATTCTTGGAAAGAGCATCTTATCTGATTCATTAAATTTGTAAGAGATCTTTTCATCTGTTTTTACATATTCATCTCCGACTCTTCCATAGCGATCAACCCTGTTATAGTCTCCTTGTTTAGGTTCAGCTTCAAAGTGAGGACCTCTCAATAAAGGTCTCTCTCCATATTGTTCTCTATTCAAATAAGGAATCAAACGCAATGGGTCTGAAGGGCTGTTCATATTTATTGGTGTGTCAGCATTTGCTCTGATTACAACAACACCAATCGTAGAAAAGGAGATGACTACCAAAGCAAGGCTAACTAGAGCCATCTGCAAAAGTTTTTTGTTCATCTTGGTAGCATATCGGATGCCATAGATAAGCAAACCTCCAACGATCAAAACTGTAGGGAATATTCCTGATTGGAATGGCAATCCAAATGTATTGACCATCATTTTCTCCAAACCAGCCCATAAAGTTGGAATTCCAACTATGACAACTTTTTGAATCATTACTAAGGCAATCAAACCGGAAATAGCTGATAGGATAACACCCGTAAATTTTGGAGTTTCATATTTTTTGAAATAATAAAGCATTCCTAGTGCGGGGAAAGTCAGCAAACTAAGCAGGTGAACACCAATTGATAAACCAGCAGCATAAATGGCAAATACCATCCAACGATCTGAGCTGTTTTCATCTGGCAAAGTGTACCATTTAACCATTGCCCACAAGGTTAAAGCTGTAAACATTGTAGACATGGCATAAACTTCTCCTTCTACAGCCGAGAACCAAATTGATGTACAGAATGCAGTAGTCAAACCAGCTACTATTCCAGCTCCAGCCAATGCGATACTATCACTAGCGGAAGGCGTTTCTTCTCTTCCATTGAGTATCAATTTGCCAAACCTAATAGTGACCCAACAGACAAATAATGCCGTAGCTGCTGCGCATATTCCAGACATCAGGTTTACGCTGAAGGAAATATCTTCAGGATTGTTGGATAGTGTTTCTGCTATGATAGTAAATATTCTACCAATCAATAAAAATAATGCCGCTCCAGGAGGGTGAACTACTTCAAGTTTAAGGGCTCCGGTTATGAACTCACCACAATCCCACAAACTACCAACACGTTCAACGGAGAAGAAATAAACAATGAATGAAATCGCAAAAACGATCCATCCAGAGATATTAGTTAGTTTTTTAAAATTATTCATAATAGATTTTCACTAAAGGATTAGGTATTTGTACGATTTTAAGCCTTATAGGTTATAAAATCAGGTAATTACATATACCATAATTACACGCGCAAATGTAAGCATTTATGATAAGCTCTCTAATTTTAAAAGATGGCTTTAATGCCTGTTAACAAGGATTTTAAATTTCATTAAGAGAAGAGATGATAATTAAGAGTGGATCTGAGGTATTGTGAGCATACTAATTGCAAACCAAAATACTTGGGCACATAAAAAAGGCCCGAATGTACTCGGACCTTTTGTGGGCGATGAGAGATTCGAACTCCCGACCCCCTCGGTGTAAGCGAGGTGCTCTGAACCAGCTGAGCTAATCGCCCCTTTTCTTTAAAGGATTGCAAATATATATCCAAGAGTTCTGCTAAGCAAGTTTTTTACTATTTTATTATTAAAATATTAAAAGACTAATCCTCGTTATGGAGGTAATTATTATATTAGATTTTCCAATCATTTAAACTTTATACATCTTTCCACCATAAATCCTTTTATAGTCTAATAATTTTATGCTTACAACTAAAGAAACACCCACATATCAACAAGAGAAAAAGGCTCCAAAACCTAAATTTCTTTATACGCTGATGTCTTGGTTTTTAGTCATCGCTTTGCTAATGTTTCTAGCTTCTCTCGTAGTTTCTACTTTTTTTGGGGATAAGATCAACAAAGTTATTATGGAAGAACTGAATAAACAGTTCAAAACGGACATTGAAGTCGATAAATTCGATTTGAATATTTGGAACGCATTTCCAGAAGTCTCAGCAGAATTGCTAAAAGTCAAAATTCCTGATACAAGAGGTGGGTTTTTTTTAGAAGCAAAGACCATATCTTTTAGATTTGGGTTGATGGGTTTGTTTAAATCTCATGTAGACATTAAAAAAGTTGTAGCCCAAGATGGAGCGCTTACCATTCATTTGGATGAAAAAGGAAATGGGAATTACAATATATTTAAAGAGAATAAATCAAAATCCACTTCTAGCAATGAATTTAGTCTAAATGTCCAAGAAGCTATCCTTCAAGATTTTGAATTTATCTATTCTAATAAATCAAAAAAACAGACTTCCAGAATGTGGATCGATATGGCTTCTTTCTCAGGAGATTTTGAGGCCAAGCGGTTTTCGCTGAAAAGTATTGCCAATCTTAAATCTGACTTTTTTGAATTGGATGGGAAACAATTTATAAAAGGGCAAGCGATTCAATATGATGCTTTGCTAGATGTGGATCTCAAAAAACGAATCTATGATTTTCAAAAAATGAACTTCTTCATAGATGACAATGGTTTTGAGTTAATGGGGGATTTATCAATGGATAGCAAAACCACAAACTACAACCTCGAATTAAAATCAGAGAAAGGTAGTCTGCAATCTGTTTTAGCATTTCTACCAGAAGAATATCAAGAAAATTTTAAAGACATAAGCAGTACGGGTACTTTTCTCTTTGACATGACAATCAAAGGGGTTCAAAGCGATAGAGAAAATCCTGACATAGACGCCAAAGTCAAACTAAGAGATGGAAAAATAACGAGTTCTCTACTAGATGTTCCGATCAAAGACGTCTCTTTTACCAGTACTTTCAGTAATGGGAGGTCAAATAATAATAAAAGTAGTTTTATCGAAATTAATAAATTTAAAGGTTATTTCAATAAGGAGCTTACGGAGGTGGATATGAAGTTGAAAGATTTTAATGATCCGCATTTGACGCTTTCTTTAGATGGTGTCATCCCTATCGAACAGATCAGAAAGTTTTTAAAAAATGATCAGATCATTGATGGCTCTGGAGAGTTGGAATTTCATGATTTTGAAATAGATGGCGACCTGAATGACATGCGTTCATCAAAATATATCTCAAAAGTCAAGGCAGAGGGTCGTGTAGTTTTTGACGATGCAAGTTTAACCTATAAGGAAGAAACGATAGTTGTAGATAGAGGTGAATTGATCATAAAGGGAAATAAAATTCAGGCGAAGAAAGTCAAGGTCGAAGGATTTGGATCTAATTTCAAATTTAATGCAGCCGTTGAAAACTTGATTCCTATTTTGGCGTCTGCGGAAAAAGAATCTGACAACATAGATTTACTATTCAACGCAAATGTTATTGCAGATAAACTAGATGTTAAAAGAATAGTAGAACTTTTTAATGGATCTGATGAGTCAGAACCAAATGAGAAGCAAGCTTGGGACAACAGCTTTAGTGATTTTTTGAATGGTTCTATTAATATAGACATAGCAGAATTGTCTTATGGTAAATTATACGGCGAAGATTTTGAAGGAGCCATCGATTTTGAATCAAGTGAATTGACCTTAAGTGGAGATGTTGAAACGATGAGAGGGGATATGGGTATGGAAGGACGGATCTATCTTGAGAAAAAGCCCCGTTTGAAGGCAAACTTAAATTGTGAAGGAATAGATATAAAACAATTTTTTAACCAGGCTAATAATTTTGGTCAGGATGTTCTAACGCATAGAAATCTAAAAGGAACTTTAAATTCAAATATATCTATCGGTGCATTCTGGGATGAAGAAGGTACTTTTTTGCAAGAAAAATTAAAAGTACTTGCTAGTGTAAATGTAAAAGATGGAGAACTGATAAAATTTAAATTATTGGAAGATTTTGCAGACTACATAAAAATTCAAGACCTGAAAAGAATCAAATTTACGGAATTACAAAACTGGATAGAAGTAAGAAATGAGGAGATCAGAATACCTGTGATGTTCATTCAGTCCAATGCAGCCAACTTAACTGTCTCTGGGAGTCATTCTTTTGACCATTATTTAAGATATAATATTAAACTTAATGCTACCCAAGTTTTATGGAATCGATTAAAAAAACACGATCGAAGCTTAAAACCTCAAAAAGCAGAAAATAAGGGTTTCAATTTGCATTATGCGATTCGCGGACCACTTGATAATTATAAGTTTCGCAAGGATAGAAAGGAAGTTTTAAAACAGTTTAAACTTTCTGACCTTCATAAAAAGAGAATTAAAAAAGCACTGAAAAAAGAGTTTGATGGAAAAGTAGTTCAGCAATCAAAAAATACTGAGGAGTGGGAGGAGAAGGTTGATAAAAAAGAAGAACAAGAAATAGAAAAATCCATTCAAGCTGAAAAAGCTGAAATTATAAAAGAAGTAAAAGCAATCGAAAAAGTTGAAAAGCAAGAAGCTCCGATCGAGATTCCTGAATATGATGAAGGTGCTGTTGGCGAGGAAATTGAATTTGTTTGGGACAAGAAGAAGAAAAAAGGATAGGGGAATAATAGATTAACCGAAAGCCTAAGAGCCGTGCATTTGAACACTCAAATGCACGGCTCTTTTTTAGTTATGATTACTCAGATTTATTTTTCATTCGGCTTAGACATGTATTTATTCATCAACAAATCCCATTTGGGGTCTTTTTTTAGTTGTTCAAGTTCTGGGATAGATTCTATGACTTCAAAGCTTTCAGGCTGTTTTTCTAAACCCAATTCCAAATATTTCCAAGCTTGATCAGGTTTTTTGCTTTTCAAGGCCCAGTCAACTAAGTAGAAATAGGTGATAGGATTTTCTGGAGGTAGTTCGAGAGATTTGTCTAGTTCTATTTTGGCATCCTTCATTCGTCCTGGGATGTAGATGTAGGCATAACCCAGTCTGCCATGTAATCCACTGTATCCAGGGTACATTTGAATAGCCTTCTTTGTATTGAATGCGGACTCTTCGTATTGTTCTAAAGAAAGTAGGCAAGAGCCTAAATTCATGTAGGCTTGAAAAGCTGTTGAATCAACTTCAATAGACTGTCTATATAGTTTTTCAGCTTCTTCAAAGCGACTTATTCCTTCATAAAACCGACCCAGGTTAATATAGTGCCCCATCCATTCGGGATTTAACTGAATTGCTTTTTTAAAATTCATTTCTGCAGCTTCATTTTGCTGAGTGCTTTTAAAAATTTCTGCTAAGAGACCATAAAGTCGAGATTGGGTTGAATCAATTTGAATGCCCTTTTGAACTATTTGCTCCGCTTCTTCGAACCGACCTGCATCTAAGTAAAGCCCTCCCAGATTTGTGTACATGGTTGGTATGAGCGGATCAATTTGAATTGCTTTTTTATAATATGTCTCTGCCTTTTCGAGTTGCTTGGTCATGTTGTAAACAAGACCAAGGTTGAGATATGCTGTAGCATTGGTTGAGTCAATTTGGATAGCTTTTTTGAACTGTTGTTCTGCTTGATCAAGACGACCTGTACGAGCGTAAATAATTCCTAGATTGCCGATTGGCCAGTTGTGGGTAGAATCAATCTCAATAGCTTTTTTAAAGGTCCGCTCTGCTTCCGTTAAATTATTTTGGCTTAGGTAATAATTGCCCCATGCATTCCAAATTGGAAAGCCTGTAGAGTCAATCTTGATTGCTTTTTCTAAATAAATTTTTACTTGGTCATACTTTCTAAATCTTTTTTGGAGCAACCAAGCCATACTTATATGCGGAGATATCCAGTTAGGGTCCAGTTCTATAGCTTTTTGGGTATAGACTTCGGCTGAATCGGGTTCGAGTAGATTCCATCCAAATACGCCGGCCATTTCCAAATATGTCATAGGGAGTTCTGGTAACCAATATAATCCTTTTCGAAATTCTCCTAATGCTTCTTTAGCTAGGTCTTCGTTAGGGTTTCGATCAGAATGAGCAAGAATATAACCTTTAAAAAAATGCTTTCGTCCTTGTAATGTAGCATACATGTAATGTTCAGGTCCCAATAATTCAGATGCCCTTTCAAGGCATGCAGGAAATGCTCTGACTTTTTCAGTGAAAACTTTTTCAAGTAAGCGGCCCTTTTTCTCTTTCTTAGAAAGGTCTTGGTTTGTTTTCATCCAATTATTCATTATTTGTTGAGCATCATCCTGTAAAGTTGCTGCATAATTTCGCCGCATACTCGAATGCAATTTTTTCAACTGTGGTTCCTGACTCAGTTTTTTATAATAGAACTCCGCATAATCATTTTTATCCCGACCTTCCTCAGCAAATAAGAATTGTTTTTCTTCCAAAGATTTTTTGAAAGCATTATACATCACAACTATGCTGCTATCAGCCGCTGCCAAAACATCGTCTTCGATGCCTCGCGATTCAGTAGCGGCAAATAATTGGACTTGGGTTTTTTTCCCTTCTTTAAGTTGAGCTAAGATCTCTGGAAAGACAATGGTTACCTGTTCTGTTTTATTTCCAATAATGACTGGGTTTTGATTTTGCGGCGCAACTTCTTCTGCAACGCGATCTTCTAGGTACCGACCGATTTCTTTTAAATTGACGGACAGATCTTCATCTCCGTCTGCCATACCTGAAAGTCCTTCGAGTAGATGATAACTGAAAGCGCCACGGCCGCCGCCCCACTGTTTTCCTTCTATGCTGACTTCATCAGGCTGACAAGAAAGAATTTTGATCTCATTGGCGTATTGTTTTGCCAGATTTGAATTGGTCAATTGTGCGCCCCCGACTTTGCTTCCTGATAATTTTCCAGAACGGCAAGCATCTGCTACCATGATCACTTTTGCTTTGTTTTGAATGGATATGGTAGAGATCACTTCCTGCATCATCGATAAAGGGAAAGCACCTCCTGCCATGTATATTTTTGAGGGGGCATCCCAACAAAGTAGGTATCCAGGCTGAGTAAGACTCTTTTTTTCAACATCACCATGACCGGAAAAATAAATGATCGCTTTATCGTTTTCTCCAACAACTTCCCATAGCCAATCCAGGCCAGCGGCAAATTGTGCTTGAGTGGCTTGTTCGTTGATCAAGATTTTGAGATGATCTTCATCTAAGCTACCTCCTGCAGGGGATTGCAAAAATCCTGCAAAAGCCTTTGCATCTGTGTGAGCGAAATTTAAATCAGGGATTTCTTCATCTTGATAATCTGAGATACCGACAACTAAGGCGTAAGTATCATTGGTTTGACTATTTAATTTTTTGACTGGGGTGACTCCCTTTTCTTGAGCGCTTGATAAAACGGTCAATAGCAAGAATAAATTTGCCAGGTATATTTTCATTTGAAGTTTATTTGGTTAATACTCTTTAAAAAGAAAGGTTATCACTTATTATAGTTAGAAGAGATAAATTTCTAGTTAAGTCATAAATCTAAAGTAGCAAGAATATTTAAAAAAGCAAAAGTTGTTAGGTAGAAAGGAGTGTTGGTGGGAAGTAAATATGGGAATGAAAATTGGGGTTTATCGTAATATTGCAATATTACGTTTCAGAGACATTGACCATTTATTATAAGAAGCTTTTGGCTGAATAATTTGAAGGGAAAAACTAATGTTCATCGTAATATTGCAATATTACATTTAAAGGTCACAAAACATCAACATTTACAGGGTATATGTCAGTATTCTAACATCAATTTATCGTGAAAAAAAGTAGGTTCATCGTAATATTGCAATATTACAATTAAGATGCAATCACCGTTTATAATCCAAAGCGTTTCACCAATAAACTCAATACCAATTTGGAAAGACAAAACTAAGGTTTATCGTAATATTGCAATATTACTTTCCAACTCAAAAAAACACATCTCCATTATGTCAGCTGCTAGTTCTACTAACACACAATTGAATGCCCGCGCCACCTCTGACGACCCATAAAAAAAAGATTTTTTACACTAAAATATATTCGGATCTATTGCCTTCGCCTTCGCTCGATAACTATCCGCTTTTTGAATGTCTCCCATCTGCCCATACGCGTTACCAAGATTTAACCACACTCCAGCATTGTTTGGTTGGAGCTTCGTGCATCTTAAGAAATAAGAAATTGCCTTTTCTCCTTGGCCTGCCATCCCAAATGCAACCCCTAATAATCGCAGCGTTTCAAAATCTTCCGGATTTGCTTGCTCTGACTTTTGTAGATATTGCAAGGATTTATTTAGATCATTTTTCTGCTCCCCATAGTATCTCCCAGCATCTCTGTAAGTGATGGCTATATTATTGTTTGCTTCTTTATAATTAGGGTCAAGTGCCAATGCTTTCTCATAATTTTTAATGGATTCATCAAAATTTTTCAGATAATTATTCGCATTGCCTAGAAGCAAATAAGCATTTTTATAGGTCGGGTGTATCGCAATCGCTTGCTTTAGATGTCCTACCGCATCTGTTATTTTTTGTGTTCTAATCTTTTCGTTTTTCTCACTTGCATAGGTGTCCAAAAGTACTCCCCCCGCAGCGTTTTGAAGCTTTGCAGATTTTATAGAAGTTTGTGCATCTGTAGTAAACAGTGTCAGGTTATCTTTCCACACGGGATTTCTAACAATCGTCAAAACAGAAAAAACGCCCACAATAAAACCTAACGCCCCAAGAGCAAGGTTGAGTTGTCTATAAGTTGTAATCGCTTCTCCTTTATTCATTTTTACTGCCAGTTGATAGAGCAAGTATGTAATGATCAAACAAAATCCCACGGATGGCATAAATAAAAACCGCTCTGCCATGTTTGTTCCAACAGGAAACAAAATATTTGATACTATATATAGTGTACCCAAATAGTAAAGAATCCCAAAGCCGATCAGTTTCTTTTTAGCCGCTTGAGCGAGCCCAAATCCTAGGAGCGCGATATGTAAGACTATGCTTATTATAACCTTAATATTGCCCATATGCATTATCTCAATATGACGAGGGTAATAGTCATGGGTCAAATTTACAGGCACAAAAAGCAACTCAATATATCTTAGTAAAGTGTACATAATGGTCGCAAACTTTTCGCCGAGAGAAAAATACACCGTTTGATTGCCTTCAACTTTTACGAACGGATTGTTCATCAATTCCAACGGAGGATTGCCTCCTATATCAAACCCAATTACTGCTGTCCTTATAAGTATAAAGGCAACAGCGGCTCCCACCAATGGAATCGTTTTTTTGACGATGTCGGATACATTTGCTTTGGTGAATATGAAAAGCATCAATGGGATCACACCCAAAAAAGTAATGGCGTTTTCTTTGGAAAATAAAGTCACAAAAAATATCGCAGCCGCTAGAAAACCCAAACGATCATTTTTTTCTTTCCACGACCTCAACACTAAATAAGCCGTGACCAAACTACCAAGCAAAGCCATGATCTCATCTCTACCTTTTATGTTTGCTACGCTTTCTGTATGAATAGGATGTGTAATAAATATCAAAGCCGTTCCCAATGCCACGAAAACAGCAAATCCGTCTGATTGTCTGGCTTCAAATAGCTTCAGCAATAACAAGTACAAAACCATTCCCGTAAGGGCATACCAAAAAATATTCATGATGTGACCGATCATTGCGTTCTCACCGAAGATGCTGTAGCCGATCGCAAACTGCACCAAAGTCAAAGGACGATATCTTCCACCTGAAACTAGATTTGCCTTCCCATCTACCTTGAAAAATCCCCTAAAAGTATCTTTGCTTAAGATTTTTGGAATTCCAGCAAACCCCTTTGTAGTATATTCGTTTTCTGTGATAACAATAGCATCATCAAGCGCAAAATCGTGATTGATCGTATTAAAATACAATACCAGACTAAAAAGTCCAATTAAGATCAAATGCAATTTTTGATTTTGATACCAAGAAGGTGCTCCTTTGAAGTTTGAAAAACCAGCAGAAACCTTAGCTTTTTTATTGGTATGTTTTGCTTTCTTTTTTGCCATAGCGTAAAGATAAACAAACATCTGTAGTCTTGAAAAGAATACTAAGCAGGACTTGTCTCTTCTTTATAGACCTCATCTTTGATAAGCTTAAGGATCTTAAGCGCTGATTGTAGACTGCCTACGCCGTCTTTGCCTAACATAAAATACCTAGGGGTTTGCTTGAGGAATAAACCATGTTTTTGTCCTTTTGTAGCCACAAATTGTATGGTATCTTGAAAGATCTTTGTTTCAAAAAATACCGATTGGGGGTTGCTTACAAAGTATAATCTTAATTTGTTATTCTTGAGTAGAATCCGTTCAAAACCCAATTCCTTGGCAGCCCACCTGAGACGCAATCCGTGGAAAAGCTCGAAGATTTCCTCTGGAATTTCTCCAAATCTATCTTTTAGCATTTTTGAAAATTTCTCCAACTTCTCCTCATTTTCGAGCGTGTTCATTTCCGTGTACAAGTTCAGACGTTCTTGGATATTCGAAATGTAATAGTCAGGGATGTGCATTTCCGTATCTGTGTCGATCTGAACATCTCTGACGTATTGTTTTTTCTTGGCAAGATCCTCCTTGAATAGATCTTTAAACTCCGTTTCTTTTAATTCTTGTATCGCTTCTTCTAGAATTTTCTGATAAGTTTCAATGCCGATATCGGTTATGAAACCACTTTGTTCTCCACCTAGTAAATTTCCTGCTCCTCGGATATCTAGATCTCTCATGGCGATATTGAATCCTGATCCCAGATCTGAAAATTCCTCCAGCGTCTTTAATCTTTTTCTTGCATCATCTGTCAATGTACTGACCGGTGGACTAAATAAATAGCAAAACGCTTTTTTGTTAGACCTTCCGACACGTCCCCTCAATTGATGTAGATCGGACATTCCAAATTGATGCGCATTGTTGATAATGATCGTATTGGCATTGGGAATGTCCAACCCTGTTTCGATAATATTTGTACAAACGAGGACTTCATATTTTCTATCAATAAAGTCTAGTAGAGTCCTTTCCAAATTCTTTGATTCCATTTGGCCGTGAGCCATGGCAACATCAATATCAGGACACATCCTCTTGACAAGCGCCGCAATGTCAGGCAAGGTCTTGACTCTATTGTGCACGAAAAATACTTGTCCTCCACGATGAACTTCATAATAAATGGATTCCTTTATGATATCGTGGTTGAATATTCGGGTCTCCGTGTGGATTGGTTGCCTATTAGGAGGTGCTGTTCTGATGATGGATAAGTCTCTTGCTGCCATCAAAGAAAATTGCAAGGTCCTAGGAATTGGGGTAGCAGTCAAGGTGAGTGTATCTACATTAACTTTTATATTTCTCAATTTTTCTTTGGCTGCTACGCCGAATTTTTGTTCTTCGTCAATGACCAATAACCCGAGATCTTTAAAACCAATGTCCTTGCTCAAGATGGCATGCGTGCCGATGACTATATCCAATTCGCCATCCTTGCATTTTTGGAAGATCTCCTTTTTCTGCTTTGTTGTTTTAAAACGATTGACATAATCTACCGAAACGCCAAACTCTTTTAGTCTTTCGTCAAATGTTTTGAAGTGCTGTAAGGCAAGAATTGTCGTAGGCACCAAAATGGCCACCTGCTTTCCTCCTACTACAGCTTTGAATGCCGCACGAATGGCTATCTCCGTTTTACCAAAACCAACATCTCCACAGATCAATCTATCCATAGGATACTCCTTCATCATATCCTCTTTCACATCAATCGTAGCTGTAAGTTGATCAGGCGTATCTTCGTATATAAAAGATGCCTCCAGTTCAGTTTGCATATAACCGTCTTGCGGAAAGGCATGACCTTTAGAAGCTTTTCTTTTTGCGTATAATTTGATAAGCTCCCCAGCAATATCTTTAACTCTTTTCTTAGTTCGATTTTTTAAAGTCTTCCAAGCATCAGAACCTATCTTGCTAAGTTTGGGTGCTTTTCCTTCAGAACCGACAAACTTGGTGATCTTATGCAAGGAGTTGATACCTACATAAAGAAGGTCATTATTTTTATAAACCAATCTGACAGATTCTTGGATTCTTCCACTAATGTCTATTTTCTCTAATCCAGAATACCTGCCAACACCATGATCAATATGGGTAACGAAATCTCCAGGCTTGAGCTCTTTGAGCATCTTCAAACTGATCGCCTTATCTTTTGAAAATCCTTTTCTCAGTTTATACCTGTGGAATCGGTCAAAGATCTGATGATCTGTAAAGCAAGCAACTTTAGTGTCGTGATCTACAAAACCTTCACTAATTGCTCTAATGATAGGGTGGAACTGAACCTTAGCATTCAGATCTTTAAAGATCGACAAGAATCTTTGGATCTGCTTTGGGTTGTCAGTGAAAATATAGTTTGTAATGTTCTTTTTTTCATTGTGTTTTAGTTCCCTGATCAGCAATTCAAAGTTTTTGTTAAAACTAGGTTGAGGTACTGCATTGAATTCTATGATCTGATCTGGGACAAATGGCAACTGTTTGTGTGTGATAAAGATCGTTGCATGCTTCTCAAGATCTCCAATCACTTCTCCGGGAACAACAAAACTATTTTCGCTAAAAATTTTTGCAACCTCGTTGTCTTGATTGTCAGGCAGGCTTTCCGCAAATTCTTCTGCCTTTTGAACGCAATTATTCAGCTTATCCAAAAGGACGTTGAAGTCCTGCATCCATACTACCGTATCTTCTGGCAATATTTTGAAAAGAGAAACTTTTTCCTTTTTAGAAAACTTTGTATTGATATTAGGTACTAATGAAAAACGAGAAATATTCTGCTGTGATAATTGAGTTAAAGGATCAAAAGTTCTAATACTTTCTACGTCCTCATCAAATAGATCAACACGATAAGGCCATTCATTACCAAAAGAAAAAATATCGATTATTCCACCTCTGATGGCAAATTGGCCAGGCTCATAAACAAAGTCTTCCCTTTTAAATCCAAAGTCAACCAGTATCTCAATGATAAAATCTATGTCGATCTTTTCACCGACTTCAATATTGATTCTTGTCTTGTCTAGGACCTCAGGAGATACGACCATTTCAAACAACGCTTCGGGATAGGTCACTACGATCTCTGGTTTTTTAGAGGAGGTGATCCTATTTATGGTTTCTGTTCTTTGTAAGGTGTAAGTAGGATTAGTCAATCCAAAGGCAGCTGGTCTTTTAAATGAATCGGGAAAAAAGTGAATATTCTTTTTGTCTGTCAGTGCGTCCAAGGTATTTTGAAAATAGGCAGCCTGTTCTTTGTCATCTGCGATGTATAGACAGGTACGTTGTAAGTGATGAAAGCTTGCTTTTAGGACAAAGGTATCCAGCGCTCCTTTGATACCTTGTAGTTGCAAACGAGCAGTAGCTCCATCTTTTAAGGAGCTCGCTATCTTTCCTACTCTTTTATCATTTATATATGAATTGAGTAGGTTTTCAAAATCCTTTTCCTCCATATCTTTTCAGTGGAACAAAGGTAATTAAAGATTGAAGATTAAACGTTAAGGATTGGGGTTTAATTTGCCTTCAGTTTTAAATTAGAAGGCCTAAGGCATGTTCTGGGCCTTCTAATTTAAATTGTTTCTTTAATGTCCTAATGCTTCTTGCAAAAGGTAAAATTGTCTTGAATATTAATTCCTTTCTTCGTAAGCATAATTTTTTTACCGAATATAAAATGAAATCGACCGGATTTAAAAGGGATGAATAATTTCTAGATAAAATGTTCATATTTAAGACGTCAAATTTGTCACAGATAATTATGAAAGACACTAGGGCATGCTTTATATGCACAAGGGCATATTTTATATGCACTAGGGCATGCCCTAGTGCTTCTTATGAAAGATTTGATGGATGATTTTTTGAAAGGAAAAAATCAACTGAATTAATGGGAATGTAATTGATTATTAAACTAAAACTATAAAACAATGCAAGATTCAAATGACAGAAATAATCGAGGAGAAAGATACAGAAGGCAAAATTGGGATTATCGTTGGGCAGGGTTATATTTTATTACAATTTGTACATACAGAAGAAATCATTTTTTTGGTAAGATTAGAAATAGTAACATGCAACTTTCTAAAGTTGGTGTGATTGCAGACCTGTTATGGTATGAAATAAAAAACCATTCCAAAAATGTTGAACTTGGAGAATTTGTGGTGATGCCAAATCACATACATGGTATCTTAAATATCAAGAACTTTGTTAAAACGGAGTACTCGAATACTTCTTCAAGTTCACAAGATTCAAAAATGATCGGCAAAAATAGATATCAGAATATCGGTAAAAATTCCATTTCTTCAATAATATCGGGATACAAATCTGCAGTTACAAAACATGCCAACAGATTGCAACTTGAATTTGGTTGGCAAAGTCGTTTTGACGATCACATAATAAGAAATGAACATTCTCACAAAAGAATTGCAAAATATATTAGAACAAATCCAGAGAATTGGAACAAAGATGATTTTTATGATTTGTAGTTCCTTTTAAGAAGCCCTAGTTAAAAGAAGCCGCAAATTTAATAAGAAGCACTAGGGCATGCCCTAGTGTACCCTATTAAATCCAACGTTTTTTTTGTTAAACACCAAAGATCCAATTAAACACCAAGAATAAAATTGCGCCCGAAAGAAATTAGAAACGGGGACTGTTCTATTAAATCCTGATGATTCTAGGCAATCCCTATCTATCATCCATTCCCCTCCGCCTTAACATCACCAACAAAAACAACAAAAAAGTACCAATACCAATCGCATTTTCTATCGTGTGCTCCAGTATAAAAGCAATGAAAAATACCCCATAAAACCCTAAAAAAAAAAGATCCCTGTAGGCCGCCTTAAAAAAGAAAGGTACGAGAAAAGCGATCATAAAAAAAACAAAACCAAAAATTCCCGTTGCAGCTAAGGTGAATATAAACTGACTATGAGGAACCAATGCTTTGGAATAACTAGGATACTCTTCGGCGTATATATTTTTGGTATTACGTTCTAAATTGCCAATGCCAACCCCAAAAACAGGGTTTTCAATAAATTGATCCCAGCCGACTTTCATGGAAGTGATCCTTCCAGAATTAGAATAGACTCCACCCTTGCCTTCGGAGTACTGTTGGTGATCGTAAAGCATATAATCAATCTTCTGCTTAAAACTTGGAACCGTTTTATAGGTAACAAAAGGAAACCCAGCTAGAAGGGCAAATATTCCAACGAGTAATAAATATTTTTTCGTTTTCAAAACATAAGCAATGGAGCATACACCTAGTGCAAAATATAGACATACAAGACCTGTGCGAACTGAGAGAATATGAATGAATAAAAAAAGGAATAATGCGGTTCCCATATAAGCTCCTTTTGGAATCCTCCATTGGTCTACCTTTTCTATGAGTAGATATAAAGCCGCAAGAATACTCAACGCAATGAGAATACTGAATCGAATATGATTGCATGGGGTCGGCATGGACTTACCTATTAACATCATCTTCTGAACCGCTTCATGATTGAGTAGGTAGTTTCCCAAAACTCCAATCGAATTGAGCAACATAAACCCAACAAAAAAGATCAACAAACGATGGAACTGTTTTTTTGAAAATTTGGGTATACCAAGAAAAGCTATAGGCAAGGCGAGGAATGGCAATTTAATACGTAGTCGTTCAAAATAATAAGACAAGTCTCCATCGTTCTGCCAAAACGAAAAAACGTAAATGAAAAAGAAAAGCGTGATTGCCGCAAAAGGCAAATTTTTTTTAAAGTCAAAGATATTTTTGAAAGGCTCCTTGTTGAAGGAAAGAGAAAATTTGCCAGCTTCGTTGTAGTAATTAAAGTAGCCCAAAAACAAGATGAGGATCATGCTATTGGCCAAGACAAATTTGGAGTAGACCAACATGATGATCCACAAGCCCAAAACGAATAAAGCGATCTGTGTTTTGATCCTCAGCAATATCAGTTATTTTTTTGAATACCAAACAGATGCCAATCGTGTTGATCAGATCTTGATGTTTTTATAGTAAACTATATTTTAGGAATAGTTGTCTCTGTTATTAAACGGCCTTATTCACAAAATACATATCGATCTCCCCTTTATTCTTTGCAGAAATTTTGCCTCTATAATCACACTTGAACTTTGTGTTTACTTTATTGTAGGTGGTATTTGAGATGTTCACTCTGCCGACCATGCCATTGGATTCCATTCTAGAAGCAATGTTAACGGTATCTCCCCAGATATCGTAAGCAAATTTGTTAAATCCAACCATGCCTGCCACAACAGGACCCGTATGGATACCTATGCGAGCCTCAAAAAAGGGCTTGTGATTTCGGCTTCTATCCAATTTGTATTCTTCCATAAAATCTTGCATCTCCATAGCTGCTTTGACAAGGTCTGAAGCTTGACCTTTTTTAGCATTCAAACCCATAGCACACATGTAGGCATCTCCAATGGTTTTGATTTTTTCTATAGATTCGTATTGGGAAACAATATAGTCAAACGCTTTAAAGCAATGATCCAACTCATTTACCAATTGGTCAGCTGTCATTCTTTCAGCTATCCCAGAGAAATTTTTAAAGTCGGTAAATAGTACAGATACTTCATTAAATTTCTTTGCCTTTACCTTGCCTTTTTCCTTCAATTCGTTGGCGATGTCAACAGGCAAAATATTTAATAACAACTCATCTGAGCGCTTTCTCTCTTCGTCGATGATCTTACTTTTTGCTTCTATCTCTTTTTTCGCTTTTCTATTTGCACGCAATCTTCCGAAGACCAACATTAAGATCAAACCCAAGGACCCAAGTGCTCCAAAGAGTATGTTTCTAAAATTCGCTTGCTTTTCAGTTTCTATTTCTGCTGCAAGGAGATCTGCTTCCTGTTCTTTGAGCAAAGCCTCATTTCTCATCTCCTCCTTACTCAGTTTGTCGTATCTTCTTTCTAATTGTTTTCTGCGATCATCAGCAGCTTGTTTTGCAGAAGCAAGGTTTTCAATTTGCTTTTCTTTCTCCCCAAGTTCGCTCAATATCTTTCTTTGTTCAGGGGTTAGTGTTGCGCTACCTGTTTTTAGTTCATTTTCCAAACTAAAAACTTCCTCTTTCAAAGCGCGTTTGTCTTTTTCTAGCCTACGATTTTCATTTTGAAGTTTTGTTTTCTCGGTGACAAGTTTGTTTATCGTTTTTTCAGAGCCACCACCACCACTTGATGAAGGTCGATTTCCGCCGCCATTACTGCCAACTATTTTTAAGCCTTCTCTGGTGTAGTCATAAGCGTCTTTATAATCTCCCGATTGCGCTGCGATGGCGGATAATTTTTGAATAGACCTTATCGCGATATCATTGTCTTTTGCTTTGACGGCATTATCCTTAGCCAATTTAAATCTTGATACAGCACGCAGTTTTTCTCTTTTCTTAAGAAGGGTCTCTCCTTCGAGGTAGGCGATCTTGGCCAACATGTATCTATCATTGATCTTAGTTGCAATACCATAAGCATCTTTAATATAAGCCAATGCTTTTTCTCTTTTGGAAGAACTTTCACTATAAATTTTGGCTAATTCATATTGTAGATCCATTTTGTCAGCATCGGCAGTCGCTTTAGCCAACTTTTCTTCTAATGCTTCTGCAGATTGGCCTGTACAAAGACAAACTGAAGTGAATAATAAAATGAATGCAATATAAAATCTCATATATTTCGAATAAGTGACCCAAAATACAAAAATACTTTAGCCAACTATTTAAGTGTCCGTTTGTTTTTTTAATACTTCCACTTTCGTGGAATGAAAATGCCTAATTTTGTGACTTTAGACTTATAATAAGATAACTTAATTTTTTTGATGGGTAACTTTAAAAGTAAAGGGCTTCCTTTTAATTTAAATACAATAAATAATTATGTTAAACTATAAAACATTTGGTAAAGGAGATCCAGTGATCATATTACATGGATTGTTTGGGATGCTAGACAATTGGCAAACAATAGGAAAGGAATTGGCAGCACATTATATGGTCTATTTAGTGGATCAAAGAAACCATGGCAAATCACCGCATTTTGATGAACATAGCTATAAATTGATGGCAGAGGACCTTGCTAAGTTCATGGAAGAGAATTGGATTCATCGCGCTCATTTGATAGGACATTCTATGGGAGGCAAAACTGTGATGCAGTTTGCAGGAGCATTTGAAGACATGATAGACAAGCTCATTGTGATCGATATTGCTCCAAAACAATCGCAGCGGGGACATGATGAAATATTAGATGCCTTAAGCAGTTTGGATCTCAGCAATATTGATAAACGCTCTGAGGCAGAAGAAGCATTAAGCGAGCGTATTTCCGATAGAGGGGTCATGCAATTTTTATTAAAAAATTTAACACGTAGAAAAGAAGGTGGCTACAGGTGGAAAATGAATCTACCCGTTCTTGTCTCTCAATATGAAAGAATCTTAGATCCCATCACTTTCAAAAAGCCCTTTGAAGCACCCACACTCTTTTTGAAAGGAGCAAAATCTAGCTACATACAAAAGGATGACGAAAAAATGATCAAAGAAATGTTCTCAAATGTGAAAATCAAAGAAATAAAAGATGCAGGACACTGGGTCCACGCTGAAAATTTGGAAGATACTACATTAGAAATTATCAATTTTCTTGCGAAAGACTAGCTTTCTCAAGGAAATCAAGACGCTTAGACAGCAATGTCTAGCAATATATTTACGTATTTTACTGGTCGATCTATAATAGTTTTGGAAAAGTTTTCAAATTCTGAGGCCTAAATCGGCATGTTTTTTATTATAATTACGGAATATGGCACATTTTTAGACTGTTATCGGGTAATTCTCTCCCCCAGGATACGTCAAATCATTTTTATGTTATCTTGAATATCATAAGTGGTGTTGACTTTCGTTTTATTTTAAGTCTAAATAGAAGAAAATAAACTCTAAATGAGGAAAATGAATATGAATTTAAAGATGTTTAGTTTTGTCTTTGTCGCATTTTTTGTCGGCGTAGGATTTAACTCAGCACCTAATCACGAGAAATATTTCGAAATATCTAAAAACATCGAGATTTTCACCAACCTGTATAAGGAGATCAATACTTACTATGTTGATGATGTAGATCCTGCTAAATTGATGCGTACTGGAGTAGATGCAATGTTAGAATCTTTGGATCCTTACACGAACTATATTTCAGAATCTGAGATTGAAGGTTTTAGATACATCACAGAAGGAAAATATAATGGTATCGGAGCTCTATTTCGCAAAATTGACGGGAAGATAATGATCACAGAACCTTGGGAAGGTCAGCCTGCTCAAAAAGCTGGTTTGAAAGCTGGAGATGTGATCACAGAGATAGATGGCAAATCCACTTCTGGCAAAAGCACAGAAGATGTAAGTAATATTCTTAAAGGATACCCGGGTACAGAGGTTGTTATGACCATCCAAAGGTATGGAGAATCTAAAACTAGAAAGGTAACTTTGGTCAGAGATGAAGTGTCTGTGCCGAATGTTCCTTATTCAGGTATGATAGCTGACGGAATTGGATATGTTGCTTTAACAACATTTACCAGAAACGCTGGAAAGAATGTTGGAGATGCAGTTAAGCAATTGAAAGAAGAAAATCCTGATATGAAGGGAGTCGTTTTTGACCTTAGAGGAAACGGTGGTGGATTGCTTACAGAAGCAGTCAATGTATCAAATGTTTTTATTCCTAAAAATGAACTAGTAGTTACTACAAAAGGAAAAGTAAAGGATTGGGACAGGAGTTTCAAAACATTGAATAGAGCGGTTGATGAAGAAATTCCTTTAGTCGTGTTAATAAATAATGGATCAGCATCCGCTTCTGAGATCGTTTCTGGTGTCATGCAAGATATGGATAGAGGTGTATTGATGGGGCAAAGATCTTATGGAAAAGGCCTTGTTCAAAATACAAGAGATGTTGGGTACAATTCAAAAGTAAAATTAACAACTGCCAAGTATTACATCCCTTCTGGTAGATGTATTCAATCTGTAAAGTATGATGGAGGCGAGCCTCTCGATATTCCTGATGCAGAAAGAACACCTTTTAAGACTAAAGCAGGCAGGAAAGTCTTAGATGGTGGTGGTGTTAAGCCCGACGTTGCGATCGGAGAAGATGACCAGGAACGAATCATTAAAAGTTTGAAAGGGAAGCACCTTATCTTTCAATTTGTAACCGAATATGTGAGCACTATTTCTACAATGGATGATGTATCAGAATTTAAGTTCAATGACTTCGATAAGTTTGTGCAATTCTTAGCAGACAAGAATTATTCTTATGAGTCAGCTTCAGAAAAATTGCTTAAGGACTTAATGAAGAAAGCTAAGGAAGAAAAGTATAAACTAGATTCAGAACTTGATGTAATTTCAAACAAGATCACTGAGGTTAAGAAAAATGACATCATGAAACATGAAAAAGTTTTGACCAACTTGATTGAAAAAGAAATTGCTGCTAGATATGAGTATAACAAAGGTAAGATCAAAATGGGCTTAAGAAATGACGAAGAGATCAAGTCAGCTGTTGAGCTTTTAAATGACAGAGCTAAATACGATAGCTTGTTGAAATAGATTTGTTTTCTGTTTCTTAAAAGGGTGAGGACATTGTTAGTGTGCTCACCCTTTTTTTATGTACAGGTTTGGGAAGGCTATTGTCTTTTAGCCATTGGCCATTGGCTTTTTGTCCATTGTCCATGCCTGATATAGGTTGACCTTCGTGGATTTAACGGCAAAACCGCAAATTAAAGAAAACCATTAGCCTTTTACATTCTACATTTCTCGGAGTTTTCGGTTTCATTTGCCAATAGCCTTTTTTGGATAGATATTTGAATTAATAACCCTGCAGGCTCTTCCTACTAAACATACTTTCATCATTAATTTCAATATTTTGAGGATACTTTACATCTTTGTACTTATTGCGTTTTTCTCCCTATCTAACGCTGTGCTACGCGCGCAAATCGGCATGTCCAACTCAGAGATGGCCAACATCTTAAAAGAACTTGCCGTGGAGAAGGATGGCGAACCAGGCAACTGGCATTGTATCTATAATTCACATCCCGTATTTGTTTTGACGGATGAAACGGCGAATAGAATGAGAATTTTTGCACCAATCTTAGAAGAAAGCGAACTGAAAGTAGGCCAGATGAAAGCGATGTTAGAGGCAAATTTCAATTCCGCCTTAGATGCGAAGTATTCCCTTTACGAGGGATTTGTGATCTCTGTGTTTACGCATCCATTAGAGGAGCTAACTAAAGCACAGTTTGTCAATGCGATGAGTCAGGTAGTCAATCTATCCAAAAATTTTGGTTCTTCTTATACTTCGGCGGATTTGAAATTACTAGAAAAGCCTTTGGTTGAAAAGGATAAGACGATTTTTAAGAAAAGCTAGGAAGGGTGTTTATCTGACTATTCGATTATGTGTTTATTCGAAGAGCCTAATGTGTTAGATAATAAAACCACAATTATAATGGATTTAGAATACAATCAAAAAAGGCCTTATTCAATCGAATAAGACCTTTTTTTGTTAAAGTGGTGCCTCCAGGAATC
>ENA-ORXM01001307-ORXM01001307.1-marine-metagenome-genome-assembly--contig:-NODE-1307-length-35436-cov-5.481320_pt1 | contig 35436 bp, 24 predicted proteins | sample MGYA00237867_ERZ511480 | MGnify/ENA primary metagenome ERZ511480 (study PRJEB26309, sample SAMN06266103) | marine metagenome | isolation source: Algal blade | place: United Kingdom:Sidmouth, United... | reverse complement strand
AGAGAGCGGGTAAAGCATAGTGCTAAAGTTTCTCCGACAAGTTACATGACTGTACTTCTCAATAGAAATTATGTTAGTTGATTTAAGATTTTAAACAAGGTATTTAAATAGCTGATTTCAACGAAAGGAATATTTCCGAGTTGCATCTCATCAATTATAGTTTCCATACATATTCATTTAATGCTTCGCATCGTTATGTATACTAAATGTTGAATTTGATTAAAGCGATTAAAACACTGCTTCGTATTCTAATTTTTGTGTTTTTGACTATTGTTACGCAGATAGGAGGAATAGCTTATTTTGTAAGTTTATTGCTTTCATTCAGATTCAAAATGAGCAATAGAACAAAAAGAACATTTTTATTTATTGGAGTTTATTGTGTCTTTACTTTTTTATTGGTTCCGCTAACGGCACCTATGTTTGGTAGAGAGCGGGTAAAGCATAGTGCTAAAGTTTCTCCGACAAGTTACATGACTGTACTTCTCAATAGAAATTATGTTAGACCAGAATTAAATGTATTGCTAGATAAAGTGGCGCAAAATTTAAAAGGTACTGCCATTACAATTAATTATTTGGATGCGAATTTTCCTTATATTAATAAATTTCCGCTACTGCCGCATTTAAGTCATAACGATGGAAAAAAAATTGATTTGAGTTTAATTTATGAAACAGAAGCTGGTAAGATTACCGATAAGCAATTGTCAAATAGTGGTTATGGCGTTTTTGCTGAACCTAAAGCCAATGAGCGCAACCAAATTGACAAATGTCTAGGGGAAGGTTTCTTCCAATATGATTATCCAAAGTACCTGACCCTCGGAAGAAAAAATAAGAGATTAAGCTTTTCTGAACGAGGCACGAGAGAATTAATAGAGCAAATATTATTAATTCCCCAATTAGGTAAGTTGTTTATAGAGCCTCATCTAAAGCAACGCCTAAAATTGAATAATCAAAAAGTAAGATATCAGGGTTGCAGATCTGTAAGACACGATGATCATATTCATATACAGCTAAAGTAAATTTTGGATTTATGATTATTGTTTTGGAATTTTTATTACGTTTTAATGATTTCCTTGATTGTTTAGTAAATTTTAGATATACGATTTTTGATTTTTGATTTTGTTTGCAATTCAAATTGCATAGCAGATTCGGTGAAGATAATTTTATCGGTAAAGGATGACTTTTATTGACTGAGCTATGATTATTACGAATTAATGATTTCCTTGATTGTTTCTGTTACAATAACAAATAGAGCGTTGGTCGAGGTATTTCGATACTATAAAATTATTTATATCTTATAATTCATAATTCATAATTTCTCTTGAGATCTCACAGCTCATATTTGACATTTCGCTCTCTCTGTTAATCATTTCCTAAAACGGAACTCTATCGTAACATCTATCTTGTTTTTTCCATCATCATACAAAAGCATTATTAATCTAAACTCTTGACCTATGAAAAAATTAATATTTACACTAGCGACACTTATTGTTTTTGGAAGCTGTAGGACTATCGAAAAGATGGTAGAAAAAGGTCAATATGATGAGGCTATTATTTATGCTACTGAAAAATTAGCAGGGAAGAAAAACAAGAAAACGAAACATGTACAATCTCTTGAAGAAGCTTTTATGAAAATCACGAAAAGAGATATGGAACAAATTGAGTTTTTGAACGGTACAGAGAAGCCAGAAAACTGGGATAGAATTTATGATATTGCGGATAGAATGGAGCGCAGACAAAATCGCATAGAACCATTTTTGCCTTTGATAAGTAAAGAAGGCTACAAAGGCTTTTTCGAATTTATGAAAACATATGAGATTAAAACCAACGCACTTAATGCATCTGCTGAATATCATTACTCTGAAGGTTTAGCATTGTTGGATTTGGCTAAGCTGGAAAATGATAAGTCTTATGCACGTTCTGCTCACGAACGATTTGTTGAAGCAGATAAACGTAAGCCGCATTACAAAGACGTATTAACTAAAACGAAGGAGTCGTATGATCTAGGACAAGCGCATATCAAATTGGAAGTTGAAAATGAAAGCTTGGCTGTTGTACCTCAAGATTTAGAACGCATCATTTTGTCTATGAACGTGAGCCGTATGAATACCACATGGAGAAAATATCATACAAGTGATTTGAAAAATGTGCCTTTCGATTATAAAGCTGTAGTCAATTTAACTTCAATAGAAGTGAGTCCTGAAAGAGAAACGGTGACACATCATGAGGATACAAAAGAAGTGAAGGATGGCTTTAGATATTTAAGAGATAAGAAAGGTGAGTTTGTCAGAGATACTTCTGGACAAAAAATACAAGTCGATAATTTTGTAACTATCCGCGCTTTTGTATCTGAAATATTCAGAGAAAAAGCTGCACGTGTAGCAGGACAGATTGAATACATCAATTTACAAAGTGGTGATCGCATAAGTACAAGACCTTTAAATGTCGAGGCAGTATTCAGTGATTATGCGAGTTCTTTTAGAGGAGACCGCAGAGCTATTTGCAAACACGATGTCAATAGATTGAAATCTTATCCACTTGATTTTCCTAATGACTTTGAAATGATATTAGATGCAACAGAAAATTTAAAAGGTATATTAGTGGATGAATTGAGAAGTATGCCAATATAGGGAAGGGATCAGGAATAAGGGATCGAGGTGTCAATGGGACAAGGTCTCAAGGATATTGCATATCAGTGTTGGAAAGCATTGATATGCATTTTTTTTTGTCTGAACTGTGATCATTATGATTAAATGATTTCCTTGATTATATGTGTAATATTGGAAAAGGACCGTTGGTCGAGGAATCGTTGGTAAAGATATTCATCTCGATCCTATAAGCATCAAGATTGTATCTTGATCAATGTTTTATATTCAGGTCAACGTGAATTGACACCTACGGCGTCATGACTAAATCCCTCAAAACATCATATGCCGACCGTTCTTCCTCCGATTACAAATCAAGTTTAACACCAAGAACCACGCCAAAGCGAGTGCGCGTTTCTGGATCCACAGAGAGGTCTGTTTGTCTTGACCAAACAGCGTCTACGCGCAGAAGCCTAAATACTTTGATCCCAATATTATCTATGCCGACATGAAATTCGTGATAGGGTTTGTTATTTGTTGTATCCAAAAATTTATATCCAGCGGCAAGGTGCCAGCCGAGTTTTTTGAGCAAAGGAATTTTGTTTAATATCATACCTTGAAAACTGTGACCTACATGCATTTCATAAAAAGAATCCGCAGTACTATTAGTGTAGTAGGGGAGCATCAAAAATCTATTGTAGTATTTTATGGGATTGCCTACATGCGTTTGATTGCCCAAGAAATGATAGTTATCTATGAAGGGCAAGTCGTCATCTTTAGATAAAAATGTACCCGCAGACGCAAAGAAATCCGAATTACCAATAGTACCAATTGAAAAGTTTTTATAAATAGTAGTAGACAATAAATCATAAGAAACATCAGCTCCTAAGCTTTTGAGCGCTTTCTTATAGTGCACCCAAATAGTTGGCCAATCTGATCCTACCTTAAATTTTTGATCTGGATAGTTCCAAATTTTTTCTCCAATTTTTATTCGTAAAGATGCCCTCAAGAGAAGGGCTTGATGGTTTTCAAAAGCGGGTTGACCAAAGTTGAGTGGGCGTTGTGGGTCATTTGAGGTAAACGAATTATTGCTAAAATCTACAGTGTTTATTAATGCGGTTCTGTCCTGATATTCCAAAGAGAGAACGCCACCAAAAATATTGCCGAGATCTCGACTGATTTTAAAAGAAACAAATCTCTTGTCAAACGCTTTCAAATAATTTTGATTAAAAAATAATGAGAATAAAGTGTTGAGTCCATCTGAAATAGGTTCTCGTCTACTGTATTGCTCTAGCATTTTACCACCTGCCAGCTCCAGCCTCAGGTTATTATATCTATTGCTTAAGTAGCTCACTTTAAGCCTTGGACGCCAGACTTTTTCTGAAAGGCCATAATTAATAAAAAATTCAGTGTTTATTATGCGCGTTCTCTTTTTATTAAAAGCTTTATTATAGTCCAGTTGAAAACCAGAATTCCAACCCATTATTGTGTTGTAGGAAATAAACCCTATTGGACTCACAAAATTAAAAGCATCTCGTTTTTTAGAATTTTGATACGCGTAACCCGTCACGAGTTTCCAAACTTTAAATTTATTGTACTCCCTATCGATGGAGTCCATGTATTCCGGACTTTCTTTGACAATTCTTATGCTATCTTTTATACGGTAATCTACGCGTTCTTCTACTGAGAGAGGAATGGGGCGAATAGATTCCCAGTAAGTGTCATCTCTTTCATTAGCTTCTTTTTTAACTTTAAATACTTCATTGGAAAATATATCATCATCTAATTCTTCAAATAGATAATTAGAATATACAGCTGCAAAGTTTCCTGTTATCTTGAAACCCATAGCACCCATATTGAAATTGATAACATCTGAGGATTTTATCCAATTGTCATCCTTGAGGGGAATAAATATTTGCTTAAAAGTCAACGTATCGATAAAAGGCAGTTGTGTTGATTTTTTAGTAACACCTAATTCACAACTGTGGATATTCCATAAGTCTTCATTAATGTAAATGTGTCCAAAAAAACCAGGGGTATATTCATTCTTTGGAATGACTTTGATTTTATTCACCAATTGGCCATTTTCGTCAATTTGTGCACCTTCTAATTTATAATCATAATATGACATTGCGTTTGCCGCAATAGGGCTAACCATTTTTTTAAATAATTCAATGGTATTGTCATAAAAATTAAAATTCATCTCTTTGGCGCTATTGAAACTATATCCCTGATCATCGCCACTCACTTTTGAGGAGTACATAACTTCTTTACTTTTGCCACCCTTTCTGTAAATTTTGGAAACTGATTCTGAAAGGTAAACAACACCCTGTCGTGTTGAATCTAGCAGTCCATCTAAATCTCCCACTTTGATGCCCATGATTTTTTCGGGCGCATCCATGATTTTATTAATGCCGCGCATATAAGCATCACATTCATAATCATTGTTGAGTGAATTGTAGTATTTTCTTTTGGCTTGTGCTTTCCTGATAATAGCATAAGCAGGATCTTCAGCATTAGCGGAGATGACAACTTCTTCCAGTTTATAGTCTTCAGGATACATTACAATATCCTTAGACAAGGTTGAGGAATCAAGTGCGATTGATTCAGTCACAGTTCTAAAACCTACAAACTGATATGTAATTTCATAATTACCAGGCTTCAGTTTTAAAGAATAAAAGCCTTCGAGGTTTGTAGTTGTACCTGTGGAGGTTTTCTTGACATAAATGTTTACAAATGGAAGTAATTCTCCATTATTATCTTTTACTGTCCCTGTAAGTTGAGAAAATACCGAAGTAAAAGACATTAGAAGTACAGTCAGCGAAAGGAAAATTTTCATAATTCGAACCTAAGGAATTTCTCTATTAACGAAGAATAAAGGACTATTATTTTGCTAAAATTGTTACTTCGGTTCTTCTGTTATAGACATGTTCAGCTTCTGAGCAACTGACGCCATCTTTACAGTGATTTCTGAGTTGGGATTCTCCATATCCTACATTAACTATTCTTGCAGATTCAATCCCTTTGGTGAGTAAATAGTTTTTAGCCGCAATCGCTCTTCGTTCAGAAAGGGCTTTATTGTAGTCCTTATTTCCTCTAGAATCTGTGTGTGCACTCAATTGAATTTTCAACTTAGAATTTTCTTTCATGATTACTGCCAATTGATCTAATTCATTGGCGGCACCTTTCTTGATTTCGTCGCTGTTATAATCATAATATATATTGTTGAAAATCACGACGGCGCCAACATCTAGTTTTACATTATTGATGGTGGCCACAGGTTCGGGCTTTATGATGACTTTTTCTACAGGAGGAGTTTGTATACGATCATTAAGAGTGATATTGAGTTCCCCATGATCTTCTTCATTAGATAGTATTTGTTGCCAAGGTTCTTTTTCTGGGGCACTGATTTCTATGAGTGTAAACTTTTCTGATAGTTTTAGTATGGCATGACCTTCTTGATCTGAAAGTACAGAATCGAAAATTTTATTTGCAAAAGAAAAAATCGAAGGGTCAATGGATTTCATTTCGTCTACAGATAGAGATCTGGACTTAATGGTGCAATTGGGGATGGGATTGTTTTTGGAATCTTTAATAATACAACTGAGAATATTGAAATCATCACTGATGAATGAAAAGATAGGATCTTTAGATTTAAAATAATAGATGTCATCTTTACCTTTGCCTCCTGGTCTGTTACTGGATAAGAAACCTGATTTTCCTTCAGGGCTGACGATCAATCCAAAGTCATCATATTGACTATTTAGAGGCTTTGGTAATTTTTGTTTGGCCAAAAAATTCATCTCAGAAATTTCTGAAATAAAAAGATCGAGTCCTTTTTTGGAATCGGCATCACTTGAAAAAATCAAAAATCCTCGGTCTGAAACAAAGGGATATAATTCATTACCTTCTGTATTAATATTAGGCCCTAAATTTATTGGCTCCGACCAAAGTCCGTCAGTTAAAATAGAATAGTACAAATCCATTTTGCCAAATCCGCCCGACATATCACTGGTAAAAACCATAAGCTTGTCGTCAAATCCTAATGAGGGATGAGAGAAAGCAAAGTTACCCGAATTAAAATGCGACAGCTCTCCTTTTTGCCACTCACCATTCTGATTATTGCTTTCATAAATTTTATTTCTTAAGACATTATCAGGATCTAAAAACATCCCAGAATAAAATATTTTATCAGTAGCTTTATTAAATGTGACTGGTCCTTCGTGAGAAGGTGTATTTATGTTTTTAGAAAATAGCGCCACTTTTGAAAGTGCATCTTCTTTATTACCAGCGGCATAGTATAAATCAAAGAAAGCTTCTTTAGTATTAGGATCAAAAATTTTTGTTCGAGGACGAGAGGCTACAAAAACAATAAACTCATTCCAATAGGAAGGAGAGAATTCTGTATGTTCTGTATTGATTTCGACCTGATTGACAATGTTTATTTTATTTGACCAGTCGGCTAACTTTTCCTGAGCTGCAGCGAAAGATAGAGAAGATAATATGAAAAATACAATCCTAATCATTTGAAGTACCTTGGGTTTTGTATTTCGGAAGGGCTGGTATCTTTATTAAAACTGTACTTTATTAATAGTTCAAAACTGCCGTTCTCAAATTCTCTTAATTCTGTAGTTGTAAAATCATAAGCGATGCTTCCAAAAATACGTTTATTGAAATTGAATCCTACAATTAAATCAACGGATTCAATAAATGATTTTTGAGTGCCCCCTGTTCTAAAATTTAGACCACAATGAAACTGATCTCTATAGGTAAATAATGCCAACGCATCCAAATCATAAGGAGCGTTCTCGCTATATTTAAATAAAAGTTGTGGATAAAATTCCCATTCTAAACTTAATGCTTTTTTGACGCCAGCCATTGCATAAATATGTCTAACTTCTGTAGCATTTATATTGTATGCATCGTCATCTATATTTGATTTTATCATACGGGGAATTGAAAAGCCCAAGTAGTAATTTTTGGCTTTATGATAAGCGCCTATGCCTACATTAAAATTTGTTGTAGAGTATTTTATCCTTGCGATTGCAGGATCTAATTCAAATCCATCTACAGCCATCAAATCAGGTCTTGTAAAATCATTTACAAAATTCCTGACATTTAAAAGTAATCCGACACTTGTGCTTGTTTCCGCGATATTAACGCGATAAGCATACATGCCAGAAATGTCTGTTTTATTTTGGATACCAACTTCTGATCTGTTTAAGGATAAACCAAAACCCAGTTGATTGAAGAGTGTTGGAAAGTTAACAGTGAGCATTTGGCTTTGAGGACTTCCTGCTAAGCCCGACCATTGGTCGCGGTAGATGCCCGTAATTGTTGTGTATTGGTTTTCTCCTGCGACACCAGGATTAAAAGAAAGTTTGTTGTAGGCAAATTGTGTAAACAAATTATCTTGTTGTGCGGAAAGGCTACAAACTGCGAATAGCAATAATATGGCAAACGTATATTTAATCATTGTTCTAATATAATATAGCCATTTAAAGGTTTTGAGCCATCTCCTAAATCTAGGATATAAAAATAAGTACCCACAGGTAGTAGGTTGCCATTGTAAATTGCCTGCCAATCATTTTGATACGGCGCAGCATTAAAAACTTCATCTCCCCATTGATTTAAAATCACTAATGAATTTGTTTCATACAATCCAGTATTTAAGCACGGAACCACAAATGCATCATTATAACCATCTCCATTGGGTGTAATGATATTGCCTGCAAAACAATCTCTATTGTCTTCAATTTCAATTTGAATTGTAGCGCTTGCGCAAATATCAGGACAGTCTTCATAACAAATGAAATATGTTAGATTTTCTGTTCCGATAAAATCATCAGCACTCGTATATCGAATATTTTTATCTACAATAACTGCTTCCCCATTTTCAGGATTTGTAATATTTGATATAAATATTTCTTCTGAAAATAGATCATTTAATAAAGGCTCGATTATAACCGTCTCGTCGACACCAGCACTTAAATTATCATTAATGCCTGTTAATTCTGTGAGCACAATAACCCGAACGGTGTCAGTAAAATAATTCAAACAGTTTCCAAAACTGCTAGAAAGAATGATGACATTTTCTCCTTCTCTTAAGTTACTAAATGATGCCGTTTGAGCATTAGTATCGAAGATGTTAATTTCAGGATCTAAGCTTGACCACAGTATTTCTATATCATCGGGTATCGCCTCAGAGGTGATGTTTACGAATTCTTGATCGCAGAGATAAATAAACGCTTCATCAATCAATGCACTTTCGTTAGGTATGTCTGATATTTCAATTTCGATCGTGTTGCTTGGTAGGGATGCACAGCCATTTAATAAAGTCACTGCTGCCAATTGGTATGTATTGGTTTGAGACAACAGAAATGAGACGTCAAAGCAAAATGAAGTGGACTCACTGATTACAGTACCCGAATTAATGTCAATTAATCTAAATAAATCAAATTGATCAATGTTTTGATTAAGGCATATTGTAAGATCGTCTGTGGAGGAAGTACAAAGTGAGATAAATTCATTTACAAATTGAGGAGTCTTTGGACTTTTTTGAATTTCTAAATCAATGTTTTCGGAAGTGGTAGAAACACAATTTCCTTTCTCAATGAACAATTGATATATTCCTTCATTTGAATTATTAATGTTATTAATTACAAGCTCCGGTTCGCTTGTGGTTATAGTTCCTTGGGGTGTGATCCAAATATAATTGGCATTAATTACATCGGCTGTAGAAAGTACGATATCGTCAAATTCACAAATTTTATCAGGCCTATTTATTATTGGAGTAGGTGGATTATTTTGAATGTCAATTTGAAATGCTGCTGAAGTTTCTGATCGACAAGAATTTAATTCTTGGATAACAAAATAATCTCCAATATCATTAGCATTGAAATCTTCTATGATTAGAAATGGCGTATCTGTAGTCATCGATCCAGAAGGGGTAGACCATATCCAGAATGTTTGATTGCCTGTTATAGGATCGGATAATGTAAGCGTGACGTCATCGCCTTCACATGGAAATGGATCTCCTGTAATAATGCCAGGAATGGGGATCACAGTAAAATCAACAATAGTTGAAACAGGGTCTGAATCGCAACTGCCTTGATTTACAGTAAGGGTATAATTTCCGATATCATTCGTGTTTGCATTTAGTATTTTGGGGTTTTCTTGATTTGAGGTAAAGCCATTTGGGCCAGTCCATTCGTATTGATAATTTCCTGATGGGAAGACTGTAGGAAATAGTGTAATAGGAGTGGTGCCATTCATGCACGGTAGAGCAGTGTTACTTAATGCTGTTATTGATGGCTTTAGACCAACCACTACCGTTGTCGATGTTACGGCGGTACAATTACTTTGCGTGGTTACGGTAACATTGTATATGCCATTAATTGCAGGAATGATGATTTCTCTTCCGGAATAAAAATCTCCTTCTGGATCTTCCCATTGGTAAGTGGCATTAGGAATAAAAGAGCTGGTTAACTGCACATCATCACCTTCACAGAGCGGTCCATTATTAGAGGCACCAATATTTAAAGTGGCTTCTACAAAAATTTCAAAAATATCGGATGTATCAGAAGAACAAATACCATCTTCCACAATAACAAACCATTCTCCATTTTGTAATTCAGTAATAGAAGGAATCAATAAATTATTTGTTGAAACAGAATTGAAAAGAATGCCATTGTTGTACCAGTGGTAACGTGTGGCACTTTGAATATTGCTTACACTAAGGACTGCAGTTTGGCCTTGACAAAATATGTTTTCTCCGGAAATAATCGGCGTTGGTGGAAGATCAAAAACTACCACTTGTGCATTTACAGTATCCGAGGCGCATTCATCTTGTTTAATTATTAGGGTATAGTTTCCAGAGTTTTCTGGAGCGGCATTATTTATAACTGTTGGGATTTGTCCATTAGAAAAATAGTTATCGGGTCCACGCCACTCGTAAATGTAATTTTGATCAAAGACACTCGTTGATAAGATAATATCATCACCTTGACAAACGGTAATAAAAGGATTGTCAATGGATGCAATAGGATTAGAAATGACATCTATGGTAAGTGTGTTTGAAGGATTGGAATTACAATTCTCACCTTTTACTTCTACATAGTAAAAGTGTGGGCCTTCTGTAGGAATGATGCTTAAAGTTGGACCATCTGATTGTCCAATCAAAGTTCCATTGGGAGAAATCCCCTCATACCAAAAGTAATCTACTATTTCTGTAAAGCTATTTGAGTTGAGTAAGAGCTCTTCGCCTAAACATGCAGTAGCATTTTCGCTTGTTATTTCTGGACTCGCAAATTGACTAACCATGACTTCTGTTTCGCCAAAGAAAATACAGCCTTGTGTGTTTGTGAATTCTAAACTATATACGCCAGAATTATCATCGTTAATGGAAGTGAGAATAGGGTTGCTTAAAAATGAACTGAAACCATCTGGTCCTGTCCAGTTGAAGTTGCCCCCTTGATTGATGTCAATATTTGAGAATAGTTTTAGTGAATCTGCTAGACATAAACCGCTTACAAAACTAGGTTTGAGCGAGTCCGCTAAAATAGTCGCCTGACTTATGCATTGAGAAATATTATTAAAATCATCGGTAGCTTGTATTTGTATGTCAACAGTATTGCCAATTTCTAAGCAGCTTATTTCTGCAGGTGAAAAAGTTATGCCACTTGGCCCACAATTGTCTTCAGCACTAAAAATAAGATCATCAATTAATATTTGCGTACTAGCGGAGCTATTGGGCGAAATGTAAAATTCTACATCTGAACATGAAATCTGCGGTGGAATAGTATCCCTAATTTCAACTGTGCTTATGCAAGTTCCTATATTGCCACTTTGGTCTTCTGCCGAATATTCTATTTCATAAAATCCAATATCCAAATTCACGTCAGGATTATTTTCACTTATCAATAGACCGTTTGCGCTCGACAAAATATAATTAGGAACGATGTCACTAAATTCCAGAGTAATACTTAAGAACGAGAATTCATCTATATCTTGGAATCCTTCTACGACGTCAGGGTTGCAGGGAGTTGTTCCTTCTCCAGTACCATCTTCAAAAAGAACAGTGAATTTAATGTCATTGTCTTGCGACCAAATTGAAAATTGATTTTCATCCAATATTACTTTTATACTTCTTTGTTGACAATTTTCTTCATTTATTTCATACAACAAATCACCAAACTCAGAAATTATTCTCACGCTTGAATTGGGATTTACATTTAAAGTATAATCCAAAATCATTACTGGTTTAAAAAGCCGACCTTCTGTAATAATATCATCAAACTCAAGTTGGAAGTTTTGTGCTTTATAGTTCAAGCTAGAATTATCAAATTGAAAATCAATAAATGCTTCATTGGGAGGTAGGGTTGCGCTGAAATCAACATTACCAAAGCAGTTGTCATTAAACGCAATCACTTCTGGAATTGTAAAGTCTACACCACATGTATCTTGGCTAATAAATCTGACCATGTCTTGTGGACATTCAAGATCAGGGGGGAATGTATCTTGTAGGATTATATTTTGAATGCAACTAGAAACATTTGATCCGCAGTCTTGAATTTCATATTTCAAAATGTGATTGCCTACATCAATGTTGATTTCTAATGATTCCCCTTGGCTTTCAAATATAAATATGTCATCTAAAATTAATGTCCATTCTATATTGTCATTTGTCAAGCAAGCATCTTCAAAATCTGGCATGCTAAAATTAAAAGTCTGGTCACAACTTTCTTCAGGTAGAATTATATCAATATTGGCAGGGCAATTATTAATGACTGGTGGAATAGAATCCAGTAATTCAAATATGGCTTTGCTTTTACTAATATTGCCACAAATATCAAAAGTATAGAATTGCACCACTTGCTCTATAATCGAGTTGCCGTTATTTTCAGTATCACATATAAACGTTTTTAAATTAACAGGCGAAGCATTAATGATGGAAGTTGTATCTGTAAGGTTTTCTTCGGCTCTAGCGTAAGTGGAGAAGTTATTACAATTGTCGTTTATGGAGGCACCTCCAAAGTTGTCAATCCATTCTTGAAATACAGTTTCAATGTCAATGAGGCCACAACTTACTGTGGTGTCTTTGGGTTCAATGTCGAATTGAGGTCCAGAGAAATCTTGTCTTTGAATTATCTGAATGGCTGAAGAAGAATTCCCACAAATATCTGTTGCCGTGTAAGTCCTTTCTATTTGTTCTTGGCATTTTGAATTTGTAAGTAGGCTATCTACGAATGTTATTTCTGACAAATAACAATTGTCTTCAACTGAAATAAAATCAAAGCTATTGCTTAAATCTTCGCTGCAATCTATGGCAACGATTTCTTCAAATGTAAATTCAGGTGCAATAGTATCTTGAACATTTATTATTTGCGTATCTCTTATCGCATTGCCACAGACATCCGAGCCAAGCCAAAATCTTGTTATTTGATAATTGTAAAAGTTACATGATAAACTGTCAGAATCTTGGTTATTGATTTCAGTTAGGGTCGGCGTAATCGTACCATCACAATCATCAAAAAAGACAGGAGCAATTGTATCTATGGTTTGTCCACAATCAATTATTGTATCAACAAGGCTGCTTATAATTTGAGGCAAAATGGTGTCACCTACTATTTTGAAACATGCTGAGGTACTATTGAGGTTTTCACAACCATCACTTGCAAAAAAGGATACGTCTAATAAGTAATGACACGAATCTCTCGGTATGTCAATTTCAATACTGTCCGTAAAATTTCCAAATCCGCTGTTGCCATAATTATCTGACCAATTATAATTAATCCAAGTTATACTATCGCTGCAGTTGTCAGTACCGATAGCGCCAGCATAATTTGAAATCCAATTAAATAATGAATCTTGGGATTCGGCATTACAAAATATTTCAGCGCTTATAGCCTCTAGGGTAAAACGTGGACCTTGGTTGTCATTTACAAAAAAAGTAGCATTTAAAGTGTCAAGACTATTATTACCACAAGAATCTGTAGCAAAGAAACCCACTTCAACCATAGCTTCATTGGGACAATCCAATTGGAACTGATTAGATAAAATGATGAGCGCATCTTGAAAATTTATGGTTGTATTTACAATAGCTTCTCCATTATCTGCTTCCGCTCCAGCTGAGGTATTTATCCAACTTTCTAAGCTTAGGCTAATGGGATCATCACAGTTTATATTTACATTTTGAGGATCTACAGTAAATGCAGGCGGAATTGTATCGTTATTTGCGATTAAAGAGCTGTAAAACAGACAAGATAATATGGTATAAGCAAAGATTTTAAACATTCATGTTTATAACGAATTTGAGGACAAAATTGTCATTCAAAATCTAAAGCCAATATAATGTATCTATTTGTAGGAATTAAGAATATTTGCACTTAGAAGCCTGAGTTTATTCTTCTTCCGATTCTTCTGGTTGGTCAAGCTTTTTATCCTCAACATTTTCATTAAGGAATGCATTGATTTTATCGATGGCCAAATTGGATTGCATTTCTCCGAATGTATTGATTTTAATATCAAACCCATTTAAGTCTTGATGCACGGATGGGTTGCCCTTTTTTTTCATTTTTTTTGGCATAAATTACTTAGTATAACAATATTAATGCAATAATTGAAAAAGTAGTTTCTTCTCAAACAGATATTTGCTTTTCTTATAGCAGAAAGATGCATTTATTAAACTTGAAGGATTAGTCGATATCCAATCTGACATAGTGTTCGCTTGTTAAATATCGTTTTTTATTTTTATTATTTCGAATGGTTTGTTATCAATTTGCTCTATTGTCAATTTCATCAAATCTAATTCAGGTTTCATTTCACTCATTATTCGGTTGTACTCTTGTTTAATATCTTCTTCTTTGTACTTTAAACTATTGTAATTGAATAAAGGTAGTTTTTGAAAAGTTTTATTTTGATTTTTTATTGCTTTTTCGTAGTAATAAGAGTTATCAGGTCCTCTTTGATTGCACAGTCTGTCCATTAGAATTATTCCGTGTTTCATCGCTGCTTCATAAGAATAGTGAATTAATTCAAATTCTTTAAAATCTCTTTCATAAGTATTTATTATGTCAGCAAGGAGGTTACTGTTGTGTGTATTTATATTCCAAAATCTCTCATTTACCTTTATAATGTATTTATTCTTGTTTTCATTATCGATTGGTTTGTATTGTACAAATTTTAGATTGAGCTTACCATATATTTTATCATAAGTATCTTGATTAATGCTGTTTGGCCAAAAAGCGTATAGTTCTCTGTATTTTTCTTTTGGAACATTTATAATTTCTGAAATTGATTCCAATTGGTCTTCATCTATAGAATAATGCTGAGTGATTTGATTGTAATATATTTTATTCCAATAATTTAGTTTCTCTTCAATCTCTTCTTCGGTACTAATTATGTCAAGTATAATTGAAGTTTGATTTGGCATTATTTCACTTGGGTCATTCCATCCGTGAGAGAATACAGTGGTAGCATAGATAAGCCCAATTATGTTTTCTTCTTTATCAATTTGAGATACTTGGTTCGTTTTTACACTTGAGCTAAAAATTTTCTTTAGAAAGTTCATTTCTTATTTTTGTTCGTCGATCGTGACTATCCGATTAATAGAAACAAAGCATTTATTTTATCTTACTGAGATGCTTAAAATTTCAATCGGTTCTGAAAATGCACAGTCTATACTTACATCTGTACGGTCTTCAAATGTGACCAATACTTCAAGTCCTGCAGAAGGTGCAATATCAAAGTCATTAATATTAATGGGTGTTAAGTTTCTCCATTCGTCTTGTAAATTGAGGGTAAGCACCAAACCACAATTCGTTTCTGACAATTCTTGGAAAACCATTTCAACCCCATTATCATTTTCTGACTTGCTGCAAGAAGTAAAAGCTAATGCAAGGCAAAAACAAAAAATTAATTTAGTATTCTTCATAATATTTCTTTTTATTTCTAAGACACTATCTAATTTGATAATGTTGGTGTAGCATAAGTTTTTCTCACATTTAGATTTATGATATGATGACATTAAACTTTTAAATTGTTTATGATGCGTATATAAATTGAATGCTGGAAGTGTGCAACTGTTAGTTGGTTTTATTTTATGTCTTCCAGTAAATTGCCAGCATTTTTTATACCGCTGAAACTGCCTTTTATTTCAAAGCGTGTAAATTCTTGATCGGCTTTAAAGCCATTTCCAAAACTAGTGTCTCCTACAGAGGGCTGGGTTATTTTTACAAATTTATTAGTATATATTTCTTCAGCTGCTTCGTCCCAGATGAGCTCCTCTGTCATAAGTTTGTCATCTCTTTTGTTGTAGAGGACAACATTTTTTTCAATATATATTTTCTTGTCGTTGTCTTTACGAATGGCAAAGTCAGCTTCAAGCCAACTTTTAACCCTTTGTTTTTCGTCAAGAAATTCTACGATTAATCCATCAGGAAATTCATCATAAGTTTCTTTGAGTTCTGTATATCTTTTGAGTGTTGGACTTGTGATTCTGACTTTTACGACAGCGGAGTCGCTGTATAAAATGACAACATCCGTAGCCGTTTCGACTTTTACGTTTGTCGAGCGTGTGACTTTCTTAATTTCTCTAATATCATTGCCACAAGCCCACAAAAAAAACATACAAGAAAAAGCTAAGAAATATCTCATTATTTCAAGACAGTTACATCATCTGCATATGTCAAGACAACGCCATCTATGAATCGGATTTTAGCTGTCCAGACGTAGACACCGTTATCTACAAAATTGCTAAAGCTGTTGTCTCCACATACACCTACACGACCATCCCATCCGCCATCTGGATCGTTAGGTTCTATATCTCTACAGGTAAAAATAATATTACCCCATCTGTCAAAAACACATAATTCTTCTATTATTTCCACTTGTCTTCCAGCGCCAATATTAAACACACTATTGAGATCTTGTGTTGTTGGTGTAATAACATTAGGAAAATACAATGGACGGATAATATTAGCTTCAACTGTGACACTGGCTTCTGAAGTGCAACCATTTATATCTGTCACAGTAAAAGTATAAGTTGTGGTGCCTGGCGGAGTCACAACAGGATCAAAACAGTCTGTACAACTTAAGCCATCTGGCGGGGTCCATGTGATAATGTCTCCAGGCTTCATTGGTGAATAGTCTGCACTGATTTGACCATTAAAACCGAGATCTACTGTAATATCTGGACCAGTCTCAGAGATTATTGGTGGTGGTTCACTTATCACAACTTCTTGTGTTGTTTCGCATCCTTTAATGTCTTGAATGGTAATATCATAAATACCAGCGGGCAATTCATTAAAGGTTGTATTTGGTAAAAATGGACCTCCGGCAATACTAAAGAGATAATCTGGACTGCCCATTATACCTGTTGCTTGTATTGCACCATTTGTGTCACCAAAACAATCTACATCAGCTGGAATAGTACTTAAGTCTAAGGTTGGAAAGTCATCACAACACTCTGCAATTTCTACATCTAAGATTTTTGTCACTGTACATCCTCTTGACGTTTCTACTGTTAAGACAATAGATTTTGTCCCGAATGATTCATAGATAACTTCATGCGGACCTTCTCCCGAAATGGTTTGAGGTGCTGCGCCATTTCCGAAATTCCATTCATAATTTACGATGGGATCAGTGTCTGAAGTAGAACTATTTGTAATATCAATACGCTTGTCACATTCAAAAGCTTCTATAGCAAAAAGATCAAAGTCGGGAGTTGGTCCTAAAAAGGTACCTGTACCACCAAATTCAATTGAGAAACCTAAGCCTGTATTCGAAAAGTTCATCACGACTAAAGCGTAAGACTTACCTGTTTCCATCATGATAGGATCGACAAAATTATTGTTTCCGTTTTGACAACCCGCTTCTTCTCTGATGTCTCCTCCATTTGGCGCTAAGCCAGTAGGACCATTACATACTTGCCAAGTTTCAAATGCAGAACCTACATTTTCTCCAGATGCCATACATCGCACCATTTGTTTATTGGCGCAATCATCCAATCCCCCTGGTAATTCAAATAGTGCAAAATCAATATCATCGGATTCTTCTCCTGGTCTAAAGTTGTTTGGTGTCAATGTAAATTCTAAGGTTCCAGATATATCGCAAGTCCACGAATACCACGAGGAATTAAATTCACTGGAAAGGCATTCTGAATCAAAGTCATCTAATTCATTGGGGTTGTCACCATTTGTAAATAAACTGACGACTTGAAACGGTGATTTATCACAAAGTACAACTGCATCAGGACAGTCAGACTCTGGTGCTTTGGGTGCAACAAATTCATTAATACACAAAGTGAAACTGACATCAGCTAATTCCGATTCGACCATTAAATAATAAGTTTGACCTACAGTTAATCCACTTATTAAAAGTTCATCATCAGGTCCTGTTCCTCTTGAACAACTTATAAAAGTCAAATTGTTACAATTACCAGTGTAGACATTCAAATTTGTACGTGCTATCATATTGGCACCGGGTTCTGCAAATACATCAAAAACAACTGCAGGTTCTTGAGGTGTAAAAGAGAACCAAACACCATTGGCATGATCATTAAAGCAGCCTACTGCGGTTCCTGATTCTGGTAATCCAGTATCTGCAGTCGCACCAATATTGTTAAATTCTAAAACTCCAGAGCAGTATTCATCTATGCTTGGAATATTTATAGCACCTGCACAATCATCATTAGCAGGTTGGGCCCAAACATGTTGTGCTAAGAAAAGTGTGCAAATTAAAAGCGTGTACTTCATGGCTAAAGGGTAAATTCGATGCAAAATTGCCTATAATGCTTGGTTGCGTAAAGCTCTAACGAATTTATTTACTTTCTAATTCTAATTAAGTCTTTTTTTGGGCTTATTAGCAAATAAAACCAATAAATTAGGAATCTTTTAACCAAAAATCCATTCATTGGGTTGACAAGTTTCACTTTACTAATATAAGACACATTAAATTGGCAACATGTTGTATTTAGTCCCTACACCGATAGGAAATTTAGAAGATATGACTTTTAGAGCCATTAATATCCTTAAAGAAGTGGATTTGGTGCTGGCTGAGGACACGCGCGTTTCACAAAAGTTATTAAAAAAATATGAAATAGAAACGCGACTTCAATCTTTTCATGCCCATAATGAGCATAAAAAACTCAATCATTATCTCGAATTGCTTCAGACGGGGACTCAATTGGCTTTGGTCAGTGATGCAGGAACTCCAGGTATTTCTGATCCGGGATTTCTATTGGTGAGAGCTTGTATTGAAAATGACATAAAAGTTAATTGTTTGCCAGGTGCAACGGCTTTTGTTCCTGCATTAGTGATGTCGGGTATTCCTTGTGACCGTTTTCATTTTGAAGGGTTTTTACCCCAAAAAAAAGGCAAGCAGAAAAGGTTGAAATATTTACTGGATTTGGAAAATACAATTGTTTTTTATGAGTCGCCATTTAGGATCGTCAAGACTTTAAAAATGATTCAAGAATTGGGAGGAGGTGATCGCTTAGTTTCGGTAAGTCGTGAACTAACAAAAATTTATGAAGAAAATGTGAGAGGAAATTTAGCTGAGGTATTAGAAACATTGAAATCTAGAAGCTCCATAAAAGGAGAAATTGTACTTGTTATCAGTGGAAAAAACGCCCTATCGAAAAATGAAAAATCAGATGAATAAAAGGACTTTTAATTTGGCTTAATAGGATTATTTAGAACAAAGAGTATCATAAAACTTGATAAAACCCTTTTCAAATACACTATATTCTAAATCTACGAGAAACAATTTCATCAGCTTCTTTTTCAGTTCTGCCTTGTCCTCTTCAGATGAATAGATTAATCTAAATTCTTTTAAAATAAGCTCAAATGCTTTTGGTTTGCTTTGTTCGTAGTAGCCAAGCATTTTGTCATAGCTGTCTTGACCATATAAATCTATGATATGTTTTTTTTCAAAATGATGAAACTCATAATCAATATGGGCGGCATATATGAGTATTAAGGTTTCAAATTCCTGTTTGTTGAACATAAGATTTACAATGAGAGTGTTAAATAACTAATTGTAGGTAAAATAGTAAAATTGTTATTTTAAAATGTGAAAAAGACTTTAAGTGGCAAATTTTAGTAGTTAAAAGAAAGGAAAAGCAATATTTTTAGATATGCTTCATAAAAATTGTATAACTGAGGTGTAATTTTCAAATAATAGTTCAATTTGATGATGAATTACTAATGCACATATGAGTTAAAAATGTATGTGTTAGAATTAATTATTTAGGTCTTGTATCCTTAAATTATAAGATAAAATTGTGGTAAACTTGCCCTCTAATGGGCGTTTTAGAGCATTTATCTCCAAAATATTCCCATAAAAGCGTTTTAGGTCAAATGTCTACAAGTAAACCGAAGCACATTGTGATGATTGTGGCGGATAGCCTTCGTTTTGATTCAGTATATCAAAACGGTAAGGCAGGTGTGCCCTATATGGAACAAAATTCGGTTCAATTTACTAATGTCAGTTCTCCTGCGTGTTGGACATTACCTGCAACGGCTAGTTTATTCACTGGAAAGTTACCACACGATCATCAGGCTACCACAAGAACAAGATTCCTAGATAAGGATAGTGCTACATTGGGTGAAATTTTACAAGACCAAGGTTACAAGACATATCAGTTTACTTCAAATGTAGCAACCACAGAAGTTTTTGGATTGGATAGAGGTTTTGATCAAGTATTAAAAACTTGGGATTTAGCTGAGCAGAAGGGATTAAAAATCTCTCAACTTTTTATGCTGCTAGGTAAGCATAGGATTCGCAGCAAATTGTTTTCTAAAGATGCTATTTCGGAAAGCTTGTCAGCAGATTTACGAGCAGGGACTGTCTGGTTTAGATCTTATTATAAGCTCATATTTGATCATGCCAAAGATGTCATGGATAAACATGAAGCAAAGGGCGAAAGTGCTTTTATTTTTATCAATTTAATGGAAACACATTTTCCTTATCATATTGATACGGAATTTAAGTTTTTGAGTAAAAATCCTTTTAGCCGCTTAAGCGAATTAAAAACATTATTTAGCATCGTTAACCAAACTTTTTTAACAAAGGATGACTCGATTCCTCAAGATAAAAAATTAAAGAAAATTAAATCGCGCCAGTCAAAAAGTTGGGAATTGATCAGAGATGATTTAGATGAGTTTGCAAAAGCGGTGCATCAAGATCAAGACAACTTGGTTGTATTTACATCAGATCATGGTGAAAATTTTGGAGATCAAAATTGGGTTTACCATTTTTCAAATGTAACAGATGCCTGTACTCGAGTGCCGCTTTTTTGGCTAGACCACAACGGCATGACACCAGGCATTAATGATAGTAAAACAAGTTCACGATTGCTGTTTCATTCCATAGCTAAAAAAGCGGGGTATGATAAATTGAATGGACATGATTTGTTTAATAATAACATTTATAATATTCCTATCTCACAGAGTTACTGGTATAATAATCATGGGCGGACATTAGATAAATATAAATTTAATCAGTTCTGCTTTCATTATGAAGGTATGCGCTATTTGAAGAAGAATGGGCATTGGGCTAAAGCCAAAGTCACAGATTATGATGGACTTAAAGAAGAATCTCTGTTTGAAAGATTAGATAAAGGTTATAATCCTATAGAGGAAGACGTTAAGGATAATGAGGTGCAGAAATATTTAAAAGAGCAATTAGAGGACTTTCTAAAATTTGAGAAAAAGATAGGTTAGAAGTGTGTAACATATTTTTTCAATTATATGCATTCCCATTAAACTTCATAAGATAATGAGTTGACAAACTGATAAACTAAGACTAGTAAAACTTGCTATTCGATCAAATCCAAACATTATTTCTTATTGAGTTTACAATTCAGAATACTTTTTCTTTAAGAGCCTCTTATCTATCTATAGAAAATCATAATTAATAAAATATGAAAAATTTACTTCTTGCATTATTACTCATGACTTCTGCAAATATATATGCGCAAGAATTCTATGATTTAAACACCGTTCAAAATATTGAGATCACTTTCGCTGAAAGCAATTGGGATCAATTACTGGATGCGGCATATGCAGCAGATTCAGGTTATATACTTGCAGAAAGTGTAATGATTAACGGGACGGTTTTTGATAGTGTTGGCGTAAAATATAAAGGCAATAGTACATATAGTTCTAATCAAACGAAAAACCCTTTTCATATTGAATTAGATACATACAAAGATCATCAGTATGAAGCCTATACTGATATCAAGTTGAGTAATGTGGCTAAGGATCCTTCTTTTTTAAGAGAAGTTTTGTCTTATCAGATATTGCGACAATATATGGATGCGCCCCTTTCTAATTATGCAAATGTATATGTGAATGGTGATTTAATAGGACTTTATAGTAACTCGGAATCAATTTCAAAAAAGTTTGTAAATAGTAGATTTGGATCAAAAAATAATACATTTATTAAATGTAATCCACCTGAAGGTGCTGGCCCTCAATCTAATGATTTTCCCAATTTAGTTTATTTAGGAGAAGACAGCACAGACTATTACGATGCGTATGAATTAAAATCTGATAGCGGCTGGGATCAGTTAATAGACTTATGTGATACGCTAAAAAATAATTTAGCTGACATAGAAGAAATTATAGATGTAGATAGAGCACTGTGGATGTTGGCATTCAATAATGCCTTGGTTAATTTAGACAGTTACAGTGGTGGGTTTTCTCAAAACTACTATTTGTATAGAGATGACTATGGTCGATTTTTACCCGTTGTCTGGGATTTGAATGAATCCTTTGGTAGGTTCTCTATGACAGGCTCTGGTAATCTTAACAGCACAACTGCAAAACAGAATATGTCGCCTTTGCTGCATGAAAATGATTCTGACTTTCCTTTAATTCAACAATTAATGAGTGTTCCAAGATACAAGAAAATGTATTTGGCACATTTAAAAACAATGATTCTTGAAAATTTTGATAATGGCAGCTATCTGACGACTGGACAAACATTACAAGATTTAATTAAGGACGATGTGCAAGCCGATGGAAATAAGTTTTTTAGTTACAATAATTTCATCAGTAATCTTAATTCTGATGTTTCAGGTGGTGGCGGCGGTCCTGGCGGAGGCGGTACTGTAGGGATAGGTAACTTAATGAATGGGCGTGCAAGTTATCTATTGTCGCAAAGTGAGTTTACACAATTGCAACCAAGTATTACTGAGGTAACTATATCTACAGATACTCCTGTCGTCAATGAGATGATATCAGTTACATCGAGAATTGCTGACGGTGATTTTGCGATGTTGGGATATCAATCTGATGAACATGCACCATTTACAAAAGTGGAAATGTTTGATGATGGTTTGCATAATGACGGTAGTGCTAATGATGGTGTTTTCGGCACGTCATTTTTGATTTCGAGTGCGTCTACACAATTTTATATTTACGCTGAAAATGATGATGCCGGTATGTTCTCTCCTCAACGTGCAGAATTTGAATACCACACCATAACGGCTGCTTTTTCAAATACAACTGCTGGTGATCTTGTTATTAATGAATTTATGGCATCCAATGATGCTACAATTTCTGATCAAGACGAGGAGTTTGCTGATTGGATTGAGTTTTATAATAATTCTTCATCTGCTATCGATATGAGCGGATACTTGCTTTCAGATGATGGAACAGAATTAGATAAATGGGCTTTTCCTGATGGGACTTCTATTGAAGCTGGAGGGTATTTAATTGTATGGGCAGATAGTGATGAAGATCAGGAAGGATTGCATGCTGATTTTAAATTATCTGCAGCGGGCGAATCTGTGTTGTTAAGTTTGCCTGACGGTACGATAATAGATGAGATTTCATATGTAGATCAAGAAACGGATGTCTCCTATGGACGATTTCCAAATGGTGTTGGTGATTTTCAATCCATGTTGCCAACATTTAATGCTGAAAATAGTGGTCTCTCAAGTACTTCTCTAGAACCTAAATTAAATTCACAATTTACAGTGAGACCTAATCCTGTATCAAATTCTTTTTTATTGGAAACAAACTTTCAAGGACTCAAAGAAAGTACAGTGAATGTTTTTAGTATGAATGGCTCCTTAATATTAAGTCAGAGCTTTTCACAAAGTATTTTGATAGAAATTGGAAATTGGGAAAAAGGTATTTATGTAGTTAGAGTGGGGGATAGTGTTCTAAAGCTTGTGGTTATTTAGTTAATATTTTAAATTTTTGCTTAAAATCATTAACTTGGATTGAGGCCTATATAAATATCCTTAATAACCAAGTGAGATGAAAAATTCAAACGCGCAAAAATCAATCTTTCAAAAATTACTGATTTTAATTCTAGGTTTTGGACCTGGAATATTTGCCATTGGTTATACTATTGGTACAGGTAGTGTAACTTCTATGATAGTTGCGGGTAGTACTTACGGTATGGATTTGCTGTGGGTGCTTCTGATCAGTTGCTTATTTTCTGGACTACTCATGTATAGCTATGGAAAATATGCTTTAGTGACTGGTGAGACTGCATTGTATGGTTTTAAAAATCATATAAAGGGAGGGCGTATCATTGCGATACTTATAATTATAGGTATTTCATTTGGACAATGGAATTCTTTGATTGGTATCATGGGGATTTCTGCGAACCTTATTTTTGAAATTCTTATTATCTATTTTCCGAGTCTCGTAGGACATAAATACGAAGTTGTATTATTGATTGCGGTTGTTGTAATTGGAATTATGTACTCCTTACTTCTTGTAGGAAAATATACTTTTTTTGAGAAAATTCTTATTTTGTTTGTTACAATAATGGCTTTGTCATTTTTGTTTTCTTTGTTTTTTGTACACCCTCTGCCGGCTGAGATTGTTCAAGGTTTAGTACCGAAGATACCCCAGGTTGAAGGTGGGCAAATGATGGTCGTTGCCTTTGTGGGGACAACCATGGCCGCCGCCACTTTTCTCTCTAGACCACTTTTTATTCAAGGCAAGGGTTGGACAATGAAAGACTGGAAACTCCAAAGGAAAGATGCGATTATTGCAGCGACATTAGTTTTTATCATTAGTGCTACGATCATGTCTGTGGCTCATGGTGCTTTATTCCATCAAGGAAAACCTGTAACGCAAGTTTTGGATATGGCAGGAACCTTAGAGCCGATGGCGGGAAAACTAGGGCTTACTTTATTTTTCTTTGGAACTTTAAGTGCAGGATTGTCTTCAATATTTCCTTGTATGATGATCGCTCCTTTGCTGCTTGCAGATTATCAATCTGGAAAATTAGATGCGAGCTCTAAGCAGTTTAGAATAATCACAGGTATTGCGAGTATAGCTGCTTTGACAGTTCCTGTATTTGGGGCCAATCCCATTCAAATTCAAATTCTATCACAAGTCTTTAATGTGTTTGTGTTACCTCTAGTGATTTTAAGTATTATCCTTATGTTGAAAAACAAAAATGTCATGAAAGATCACACAACACATATCGGTATTTATGTTGGACTTATTCTGGCGTTGTTGTTTGCTTGTATTATTTCTTATAATGGGATTATCGCATTAATGAATTAAACTCATTTGACGCAAAGTTTTGACTAAGTTTTTACCAAATGTTTTATTTGTTTAACTGTGCCTTGTGGATTTTTGAGGACAGCGGTATATCTGTCGTATTGTGAATGGTTACAAAAAACGCATCCATTTTTTTTGGCTTTTAATAAAGTAGTTGTGTTCTGAATGTCTATTCTAAATATGTATATACCTGTTTCCTGTGGCACCCAATGCAGCTTCTTTTACGGCTTCTGTGTAAGTAGGATGTGGATGACAAATTCTAGCCATATCTTCTGCAGAAGCTCTAAACTCCATCAGTGCTACTGCTTCCATAATGACATCGGCAACTCTAGCACCAACCATATGTACGCCTAAAACTTCATCAGTATCAGCGTGCGCTATAACTTTAATAAGTCCTGCAATGTCTTTAGAAGCTCTTGCTCTACCTAAAGCTTTCATAGGAAATTTTCCTACTTTATAGGGTACCCCTTCTTCTTTTAATTGCTCTTCTGTTTTACCCACTGCTGACAATTCAGGCCAGGTATAAACAACACCAGGAATTAAGTTATAGTCTACATGCGGTTTTTCTCCTGCCATGTATTCTGCAACAAATACACCTTCTTCTTCAGCTTTATGCGCTAACATTGCTCCTTTGATCACATCGCCTATAGCAAATATATTCTTGGCGCTTGTTTCCAAATGATTATCGACTATAATTCTGCCTCTTTCATCTTTTTCGACACCTATGTTTTCTAAACCTAAGTTGTCAGTATATGGTCTTCTGCCAATCGCAATTAAGCAATAGTCAGCTTTTAATTCTAGCTCTTCTTCCGTGTCTTTTTTCTTATATTTTACAGTAACAGACTTAGCTGTTCCTTTAACTTCAGTAACGGCATGTCCTAAATTGAACTTGACACCCAGTTTTTTCATTGAACGTTGCAATTCTTTAGCTGTGTCTTTGTCCATGCCTGGCAGAATCCTGTCTTGGAATTCTATAAATTCAACATCTGTACCTAGTCTTGCATAAACTGATCCCAATTCAAGACCAATGACACCAGCACCAATAACAATCATTTTTTTAGGAAGTGTAGTGATGTTTAATGCTTCTGTAGATGTGATTATACGTTTTTTGTCATAGTTGAAGGAAGCAGGTGTGATGGGTTTAGATCCTGTAGCTATGATGGCTTTATCAAATTCAAGTTCTGTTTTTGTATCACCAGAATCAACTTGGATTTTATTAGCTGAAATAAAACTGCCATGCCCAGTGAAAACTTCAATTTTATTTTTATTCATCAAGTAACTTACGCCATTGCAAGTTTGATCAACAACTTCATTTTTTCTTTTAATCATTTGCTTAAGATCAGATTTTAAACCAGTGATCTTAATCCCATGATCTTCAAAGTTTTTATGTGCATTGTGATAATGCTCTGATGAATCCAATAGTGCTTTTGAAGGAATGCAACCTACATTCAAACATGTACCACCTAAGGTATTGTATCTTTCGATGATGGCTGTTTTGAAACCTAATTGTGCACATCTAATGGCAGCTACATATCCGCCAGGTCCTGATCCAATGATTATAACATCGTACTTCATGTATTGTAGTTTTTTTATTCTTCTTTCTTATTGTTATCTGGTTTCTTTTTGTTCTGCCAACGTCTTTTGCTTTTAGGCTTCTGATTGGGTTTATTGTCTGGTTTGTTTTGTGGGTTTTGATTGTCAGATTTGTTTTCTCCCTGCGTTTTAGGTTTGGGTTTATTTGACCTTTGTGGTCTGCTGCCTGATGGCTTATTCGAGTTACCAGGTTTGTTTGTTGATTTGTTTCTAGGTTTGTTTGAATTACCAGGTTTGTTTGAAGATTTTTCACCAGGCTTGTTTGGCCTTTTTTTATTGCCAGATTGATTTCTCGGGTTTTTACCTTTGTAATTTTTATTTGGCTTTCTCTTTTTCTTTCGGCGTTTGAGTTCTGGTAACTCAATTTCACCAGTAACATCTGCAAAGTCTAATTCAATATTTTCCTCACTTATTTCTTGAGGTTTAGTTGTCATGGCTTCAAAGTTGTTGATGTCTTTGATAGCAACGCCTTTCTTATTTAATTCCAAAAGTTTTTTGACACGGTCTTTTGATAATGCCAATAATGGACCTCTCATCCCTTCTTTTTGGATGGAGTAATACATGATGCCTTTAAAGATGTCAGTCTTTACTAAGTTGGCATAACCGTTGTCTAGTTTTATCGTGTCAGCCTTTTTAGGAAAATCTTTAAGGGCATCGATATAGGCATCCAGTTCATAATTGAGGCAGCACTTTAATCTGCCACATTGGCCTGTGAGTTTAGTTTGATTAATGGCTAAGTTTTGATACCGTGCGGCAGTGGTATTCACGGATTGAAAATCTGATTTCCAAGTAGAGCAACATAATTCTCGACCGCAAGTTCCGATACCTCCTATGAGTGATGACTCTTGTCTCGATCCGATTTGCTTCATTTCGATTTTTACACGAAACTCTTTCGCATACATTCTCACCAATTCACGAAAGTCAACTCTGCCTTCTGCGGTATAATAAAAAGTGGCTTTTCTTTTATCACCTTGATATTCCACTGCACCTACCTTCATGTTTAAGTCAAGTGTGCGGGCTATTTGTCTAGATCTAATCATTGTCTTTTTTTCCAATGATCTTGCTTCACTTAATTTCTCAAGGTCCCTGTTATTGGCAATTCTGATGACACTATGGATAACTTTCTCCTCATCATGATTTAACTTCTTCATTTGAAGTCTGACCAAATCTCCTGACAAAGAAATTCTGCCCACATCATACCCTGAGCTATTTTCTACTATAACCATATCTCCGGTAATCGCTTGGGTATGCGAAGGGTTGAGATAAAAGTTTTTTCTTGTACCTTTTTGAAAAGATACCTCGACCATCTTATATTCGAGAGGATCATGCAAATCTAAAGTTGCCAACCAATCAAAAGTATTTTTTTTATTGCAAGAACCACTTGTACAATGACCCTTGTCTCCACATCCCTGAGGGACACCATTTTTTGTTACTGAACACGAAGTACAACCCATCTGAATCTATTTATATTTAAGCAGATCAAAAAATATGATCTAGCTGGTAACTAAATTATTGATATTTGATCTTAAAATTTGATTGATTTCTAAAGTCAAATTCATAATCAAAATTTTCAATGATAAATTTCTATATATATATGAAATCCCTCTACTCATCAATTTTTCTAAAGCTTCTGTTTTAGGACCGTCAATTATTTTTTGCATTTTTAGTGCAACGTCTTTTTCTTTTTGTGTTAATCTCAAAGTATTTAGATTACCTGTCATAATTCCCAAGTGATATTCTCTTAGAAAGTGTAATCCATAATCTAAAAAGTTTCTCAAATCTTGTTTTCCTTTAGACAGCACATGGGTTATAAAGTCGCTGATTTCTTCAGGATCAGCTTTGTAGCCAATTCTAAACCAATTGAGCATATCCTCTGAATAGTTCATTTCAGATTGATCGATCAAGTGTAGTGCTTTTCTAATATTACCATTTGAGAGGTAAGTGAGTTCTTGTTGATCATTTGCACTTAGGCTACTTTTTTCACTTATTAAATTCTTTATTTGACTGTCGTCGAATGGGGGCACAGATATAATTTGGCAACGGGAGCGGATCGTATTTAAGATGGCATTCCTGTTGTCTTCTATAAGAATAATTATAGTATCGGGTGTAGGTTCTTCAATTAATTTTAATAATCTATTGCCTTCTTTCCCTAAGAACCTTCCTCCCCAGATAATCTGGATTTTATATTTGCCTTCGTAGGTTTTTAAACCTAGGTTTTTTATTATTTGATTGCACTCTGCGACATTGATATTGGGTGATTTGTCGGAAGCATTTAAATGATCCATCCAGTCATTAATATTTCCGAAAGGTTTTTCATTAAGAAATGATCGCCAAGCTTCCATGAAATGTTGGCTAGTCGTATCCTCTCTTTTAATTTTTGAATTTTCCTTTTTGATCACTGGAAAAGCAAAATGGATATCTGGATGAATATGCTGAATGACTTTAGTACAAGAGCTGCACACACCACAAACAACACCAGATTTTTTATCCTTGCATTGCAAACTTGCTGCTAACCCCAAGGCCAAGCTTAATTTTCCATGTCCTTCACCGCCTACAAGCATGAGTGCATGCGGCACTCTATTCTCATCAACTATTTTTCTAAAATAGTCTATCAATGCTTGCTGACCTGGAAAATCTTTTAAAAACATATAAATATTACTTAAATATATATATGCTTGATGGAGAGGCGTGTTATTGCTCTATTTAATACTTATGCTGCTTATTTCAGCTAAAATTTATATAGTGTTGTTGTCTTTATGCTAAGTATTCTATCCAATTTCTACGGTTACTTCTCCTCAAGAATATACCTACAAATATAAGGAATTTAGGCCAATGATTTTATCCTTGAGATTTACCAATAAAATGGGAAGAATAAGGTGTTTTGATAAGCAAAAACCTAGCTAACATGAGGTTTTAGGCAGGATACATCACATAATTCCGTGGTGTCTCCCAAAGTTTGACTCCTAAATCAAATTTTTGGTCTATACTATCTCTGAGAATATTATAGATTTCGTAGCAAATAAGCTCTGCAGAAGGGTTTTTGTCTTTAAATTCTGGACATTCAAGATTCAAGTTTTTATGGTCATAACGATCTTCTACTTTATCCGTAATAATTTTTTTTAACTCTCCTAAATCAAAAAGATAACCTGTTTCAGGATCTAATTCGCCCGTTAATCTGACTTCCAATTCATAATTGTGGCCATGATAGTGTGGGTTATTACATTTACCAAAAACGGCTTTATTTTTTTCATCAGACCAATGGTCATTATGTAGTCGATGTGCAGCATTAAAATGACCTCTTCTAAATATCGAAATTCTCATCTTGTAATTTTCTAAAGTAACAGTATAATGGATAAATTTGTTTCTTAAGTAATCTTAATTTCTTGACCTAAATTTGGGATAATTACTTTTTTAAAGCCTCCTTTCTCGAGATACTTTTTGAAAGACTTTTGACTGTCTTCTTCTCCATGTACTAGAAAAATCTTTTTAACTTTTTTCTTTTGATTAGAAATAAATTTTTTCATCTCTTTTCTGTCGGCATGTGCAGAAAAAGAATCCATTGTTTTGATGTTTGCACGCACTTGCTTTATCTCGCCAAACAGTTTTATTTCTTCGATACCTGTCTTGAGCATTCCACCTGGCGTATCTGGAGAACAATACCCGACGATCAAAAAAGTATTCTTCGGATTTTCGATGCTATTGAATAGGTGATGTTTAACACGTCCAGCATTCATCATACCACTTGAACTGACAATTATACATGGTTTTTTTGAATTATTTAATGCTTTAGATTGATTGACATTTCTGATGTATGTCAAAGTATTAAATCCAAATGGGTTTGGATCTTGCAGCATGTATTGATTCAAATTATCATCATAACATTCTGGATGCATGCCATAAATGTTGGTCGCATTTACAGCCAATGGGCTATCGACATAAACTGGAATTTTTGGCAGCATGCCGGCAGATTCAAGTTTGTCTAGCATGTAAACTATTTCTTGTGTACGGCCAATACTAAAAGCAGGAATAATTAATTTTCCCATTTTTTCGACACAAGCTTCCTTAACAATATCTAAAAATGTTTCTGTTTGTTCGGGTGCAGTTTCATGCTCCTTGTCACCATAAGTAGACTCGCATATGAGGTAGTCAACAGGTGGCATTTTTACAGGATCTCTGAGGATGGGTCTATTTGGACGACCAATATCTCCTGTAAAGCCAATGTATTTGTATCCTTTACCTTTTTTTATTTTTAAAGTTACGCTTGCACTGCCTAAAATGTGTCCTTGATCTTTAAAGCAGACTTCAACACCTTCTCTAATTTGAAACCAACTGTTATAACCATGTCCAACAAATAAATCCATCGCAGGAGCCACATCTGCACTTTCGTAGAGAGGTATTCTAAAGTCTTTATTTTTCTTTTTACGTTTCTTTCTTAATTTTTTATTATGCCATTCTACATCTCTTTCTTGAATTTTTGCAGAGTCTAACAACATAATTGAACAAAGACTTCTGGTGGCATGTGTTGAATGAATATATCCCTTAAAGCCTCTTTTGACAAGTTGGGGAATACGACCTGAATGGTCTATATGGGCATGTGATAGAATTAAAGCATCTACAGACTTAGGGTCAAAGTACCACTTGTTATTGTAATCCCACACATGTTTTCCTTTTCCTTGTACCAGACCACAGTCTAGCAGTATTCTATATCCATCATCAAGGGTTACTAAATGAGAACTTCCCGTTACCATTTTTGCTGCACCTGCAAACTTAATTTCCATAACATTAATTATAGCTGCAAGTTATTAAATAGAATTGGTCGAATTAAATTTAGTGCTTTAAATAAAATGGTTACTTTGTATTATAATCATTTGAATTAATGCATATGTATAACACTTTTTCCCAATTTATTAGATTGTATTGTCTAATCATATTAAGCTTGGGCACCATTATGCCTTTAGATGCGCAGGTAGATTTAAACAGTTTAGACAATCAACAGACAGAAACTAAAGCTGTGATTGTCAGTTTGAATGATGGCAGTGTTGTATATGGATTTCTTTCGGCTAGAACAGATGATCAAGTGTCTGTGTCATCAGTTTCATTAGGTGAATTAATTATTCCAATTTCTGAAATCCAAGCTATAAGCTATGTTGATGTAAAAAATATACAAACTGATAAAAATGGATTTTTAATTGATTACCATAATAGTACTCATAATCTTTTTTTTCCTACAGGGTATAATTTAAGAAAAGGGCAGAGTTACTATGAAAATGTATATGTTTTCTTAAACTCTTTTAGTTATGGTGTAACCGATAATTTAACATTGACGGCGAGTTTCGAAATTGCAAGTATATTATTCTCACAAGATGTACCACTTATGTTCGTTTCTGCAAAATTTGGTTTGCCATTTGCAAAAGAAAAAGCGGCATTTGGTATAAGCGCATCATATGTATTTATTCCTAATAATGATGGTGATAATTTTGCATTTCTTACGGGTTCATTCACTGGTGGTACGAGAAATAATAACGTTACTCTGGGATTGGGGATTGGGTTTAATGTAAGAAATGGGATAAACGACGAAGTTATTCCACTTAGCTTATCTACAATGCAACGTTTTTCGAAGAAGATATCTTTTGTTTCAGAAAATTGGCTTTTTGTCGAAGATGACTTTGGAAACACCTCTGGAATAATTTCTGCAGGTTTGCGTTTTCATTTCAAGGACAACAGAGGTGCATTTAATGCAGCGTTATATAGACCATTACAAGATGATCCTATTGAATTTCTTGCTATACCTTTCGTATCTGCGACTATTGCAATTGGTCGTTAACTTATATTTAGAGAACTATTTTAAAGCGGCAACGTTAGAAAATTTCCTAGCAAAATGAGGCATTGACTTTTTAGTATAGTTGAGGTGTGCCAATGTAAGTATGTCATTCCTAAAATAAAACTGAATTTGAAATCTATCTACTAATCAAATGCACTCCAATCAGCATTTTGTCTGTAATCTTGGATTAATTCTGCTATGAGTGGATCATTGATTTTAGTCACTTTTGTTTTTATCCTTTTGGCTAATGAGAATTTTGCTTGTATAATAAGATCAGGATTAAATCCAGTTAATTCAAACGCTGTTAAAAGATTAAGACTAAATAGCGCAGCATAAATTTCACCTAAAGTATGCAAATTATTTTGATCTCCTTTTTTAGGGAGAATGATTTTTTCCATTAATACCAAACAGGGTTCGTGAGCTATTGCAGGACATTCATCTGAAACAAACTTCTTGAAGTTATCTGTTTTAGCCTTCGTCATTTTTTTGATAACGGCTTCACCAATTTGCATGTACAAGATATCGTTTGAACCTTCAAATATTTGAAATGGTCGACTGTCCATTATGGCGCGTCCAGCTATATTGTCTTTATTGTATCCATTACCACCTTTCAATTGGACAAGCGATTGGGCTGATTCTTGCATAATATCAGTCAACAGTGTTTTTACACAATTGGCTTCGACGCCCATTCCAGATAAATCATTTTCAATTTGTGTAGTCTTGCTTGCAAAATAACACATCGCAGAATTGATTGTAAAGGCAGACTGTATACCTGTTAATCTTTCTTTAGCCTTATCATATTCAATTAATTGCTTATTACCTATTTTTCTTTCTTGGCAATGTGCAAGCGCTTCGTCCATCAAGCGATGTATGTAACCCATTCCCATTCCGGCAAAATTAATTCTAGATCTATGTAAACAGTCTAGCATCATTTTAATACCTGTTGATTTAGGTGTAAATATCTGCTCTGTCGGTAAAGAAAGATCTAGATGATTCAATCCGTAAGTAATAATTTCTAGACCGCCAGTATTATAATATTCTGGCACACTTATTTTTTGATTTTCTTTGCTGCTGTCAGAAACAAAAAAGTCTATGTCTCTACCTAAATTACCATCAGATTTTACTTCACGTGAAGTGAGTACCCAATAGTCAGCAATACCGGTTAGTCCTCCCCAATGTTTTTTGCCTTTCAGATGGTAATGGTCACCCATGTTTTTATGTTGGGTTTTCATATTAAGTGCATCACTACCATAATCAGGTTCTGTGATCATTAGGCCACCTAGTTTTTTTTCTGTGCAAACTTTATTTAAAATTTCATTTTTAATTGCTTCCTTCCCATACTTTTGTAGAGGTTGGATAAATAATGCCCAGTTTATTCCATACACTAAAGTCAGTTGCAAAGAATCGTAAGATGCTAATGACAAAAGCTTCAAGCCGTCTTTGACATCACCTCCAAATCCGCCGTACTTTTTGTCAACAAAGATTCTGAAAGGATCATGAGCTAGGGTAGACTTTATATAAGCTTTCTTCTTTTCTGGCGCATCGACAGGATAGTCCTTGATATCAAAATCTTTTGATAAATCTTGTAAGGTTCCTTGAGTGAGTTCAAGGCATTCCTCAATATTGTTAGCTGTTTTGATTCCTTCTTTTAACATATAGTATTGTATGTGACTATTTTGAGCGCTCCTTATGATTGATTGGACAAAGGTAAAACTAGAATAAAATGATAATGTTTTGTAATAATCGATGTTTATAGTGTAGCTTTTTCATTAATATTTTACGCATAATGCGTTTAACATCAGTTTTTTAGAAGAATTTCAATAGTTTTTGACGATAAAACTTTTGGTAAAATACCATTGAAAAGATGATAAAAACCTTAATTGAGACTTAGTAATGTGCTTTGAAAACATATTAACAAAATACAATTAAGAAAAGTGTTAAATTATGCCTACTTAAATATGGCGACTAATAGGTTCGTAAAGTAGCTAGGTATAAGGTCAAAAAGAGTATAAATATGGAAAGTGTAAAAATGGTGGCCTTGTACAATGATAATTTGTAAGAATTAGAAAATGTGATTACGTCTTTTCTAAAATCTAAAATAACTTTTTGTATGATCTTGTATAGACCATATAAAACAAAGACGATTAAAATACATGCAGGAATACCATATCCTAATCCATTTTCGAAAGCATCAGATAATTGACTTGTAGAAGAATATAAAATGACTAGCAATAAGCTTGTACCCAAAACAGACAAGACATAGCGTGCAACTATAACTAGAGATTCTAAAATAAGAAGCATCGCTTTTTCACTTTGACTATTGGCTTTAAAATATTTTAAACTTCTTTTTTGTTGTGCTAAATTACGTCGGGTACGAAGACTGACAGCAGGTGGTACAACTGTCTTAAATGATTCCCTAGATACTTGATCGTTTTTTAGTGCTTCCCAAATCTTTAGGTCATATGCAGTTCTGCTTTTTCGATTACTCAAAATATCATAAGCTTCAGTGATGGCGACGAATTTTGAAGCAGAATCTGGGTCATTGTTTTTATCTGGATGAAACTTGGTTGCGAGCAGCCGATAATTCTTCTTTATCTGTTTTTGCGAAGCATTGGTTTCAATACCCAAGAGTGAGTAGTAGTCTTTCATTTTATATATTAATACTAGAATCTACATTAGTGGTAGCTCTCTGTTTTGAGAGTAAAGATAATGTTTCTTGAATCACTGATGATACGGATTTTGGGATTACGCAGATTGTTGAATCACAGATTGCGCGGATTTTAATTTGGATTGCGCGGATTGTTTTAATGGCAAGCTGAAGCTTGCGGGGTTGTTGTGGAAAAGATATTTCTGAATTGTAACCTATATCGTTGCTTGACAGCTCTGATTATCGAAAATTATT
>ENA-ORXM01001303-ORXM01001303.1-marine-metagenome-genome-assembly--contig:-NODE-1303-length-35621-cov-3.940496_pt1 | contig 35621 bp, 23 predicted proteins | sample MGYA00237867_ERZ511480 | MGnify/ENA primary metagenome ERZ511480 (study PRJEB26309, sample SAMN06266103) | marine metagenome | isolation source: Algal blade | place: United Kingdom:Sidmouth, United... | reverse complement strand
TGGTTGATAACCGCCATATCTAAAGCAGGCAAAGTTGTCAAAGGAATGTTTTGATTGAGATAAAAAGCAGGCACAAAACTTTTAGGCGTCGAGCCATCATTGATCTGTGCAAAAGCTGTTATACTACAGATTAAAAGAAGTGTAGTGAGTAAACTAATTTTTTGCATACGCTCTTTGTTGTTTTTTGTTGGTTATAAGAATATGTTGATTTTAATACATACATCGTTTACCTCTTGCTTTTGGGGAATAAAAAGCAAGTACGGTTTTGTTTTATAGATTTACACTATAATTTTTTACCAATTAATCTACTCTTTTTATAAAAAAGGTATCTAACTAGTTCATGCAAAATGTCTTATCCGGGAGATATAAAAATCTATTTTTTGAAGTGATCCTTCTAAAGGATTATTAAAAATAGCATTTTTTGTGGTTATTAACCACCTTTTCTTAAAATTATTATCTATAAGTCTTATCAGTTATCTTTCGTCCTGCAAATCTAAGTTTTCTAGAGAAATACTTCCAGTCAAAAAAAAGGCACTTTACAGATATTCAAACTAAAAAAATCAACATAACAAACTAATTAACAAAGAAATAAATCTCATGAAACTAAAAATTCAAAAAAAATAAAGATTGATTATTCACTATGCTTAGCTCTGTCAACGTATGTAGAGATGAGGTAGTTGACTACTCGAACTAAGCATAGCTACTTTACTAAGTAACAAAGACTCTGCGCTATTGGTTTTTTCCAAGATGATGCTATATGCTTATGCCTACCCATTTAACCACAAGCAAAAAACTGTAAATCACTATTAAACAAAAATTTACGATTTACAACTATACAACCTGCTTTATAAAAAAGGCAAAACCATAGCCTTGGCAAAACTAGCAGAAAACCAAAACAAATTAGTCTTCATTTTCATCGTCAATCGGCTCTTCTTCTTCAGTAAGTAATTTGTTTTTACTTTTTCTCTTAGAAGAAGCCCCTTCGAGTATAACAGGGTTTAAATCCAATTCCATCTTATTTTCCCAACCTGGCTTTAGGTTAATAGGTTTTGTGGTCGTTGTTAATTCTGCCTGCCTGTTTTGGTCATAACTTCCTACATCCCAACGTCCATTAGGAAATTCATCCTTAATAACTCGAATGGTATAAGTATCTGTAGGAATATTCTCATAAACAAAAGTCATTTGAGTAGAATCTTGAACGATAGCTTCTTGTACTAAATTACCTTTAGAATTTAATAACTGCACAACATATTGTAAACTACTATCCGCACCAATAACTACAGCTGTTACCGTCCCGTAACTATCTTTATTATTAATCTTATAAACCCTAGACAGGGTATCTTGGTTCTTTAAACCCAAATAATCGGTAACTCCATCTGGCAAAATAACTAATTTATATCGAGCTTCTATTTGCCACTCATAAGCCAATTCTAAGTAATTCTGAACCTCAACCAAAGGTTTGGATACTGGCAAGAAGGTATCTTGCAGCACCGTTTTAAAGGTAGTATCAAGTGTAACATCTTGTGTCAAGCTATCTGCTATTTCTGCAATATCTAATCTAATAACAGATATACTAGTATCTTTTAACAAAAGAATTTGATTGGTATCTATTGCCACAATAGGTCTCGTAAAATAAAGCTTCATCGCTTCCAAAGGATGTTGTGGTATTGCCGTTGTATCTTGAAGTGGTAACGGAACAAATACAGGTCCTTTTTTGCTTTTTCCTTTTACAGCAGCAGTTTTTTCCGTTTTTTGATACCATCTCAAATTACTAGCTTCTTCTAGATACTCACTACGAGCCTTTGTTTTAACTTGAATTGTATCGTTCAATTCTTCTGCCTCGTTTTGGATAACAAAGGATAACTTTCCCGTATCAGGTAAGGTTCCATCAAACCACAAACGCAAGGTGTCTTCACCTTGCTCTACCCATGTTTTGAAATCATCTGGCGCATCCAACAGTTGAACATCACTTAAGGTTTGTACTTTATTATTAAGCGTTATTTTTAAAGCTCCATAGTTTTCTAATTTTCCACTCAAAACCTTAGTGGCTTCCCGTTCTTGAAACATTCTCAACCGAAACACAGGTTGTATAGTATCGTTAATTTGAAAAGAGGAGTCCAGAAACGCTATTGACTCATTGTTCTGATTATACTTGTAATCTCTATTCTTATCATCCAAGGCAAAAATTCGATACCGTCCTTTCTTAATATACTCTAATCTAAAATTGCCTTGTTTGTCCGTTTTTGTAAAATAATATGGTTTTTGTTTCTTGGGTACACTATCGGCGAGGTTTTGATACAACATCACCCAAACTTCTTTTTTAGGAGCTCTTGTTTCTGCATCCACAATCTGTCCAGAGCAGGTCAATGAATCTAAGAAAGGTCCTGTGGAAAAAACCATTTTAAGATTAGGAGCAACATTGCCTTCTGTAATATCTTGAACGGCATCTCCAAAATTGATAATATACGTTGTACTATCCTTTAGGGGTTCTTTCCATTCAACAACAACTGATTTATTTCTAATCTTTATGTCAGGACGCTTCTCTAAAGGAGGAGAAATAACCACTTGATTATATGCTGCTTGTAGTTTTACCCATTCGTCAAATGTTAATATAATTTGATTATCTCTAAAATTTGTACTTGGATTGGGAGTAGAATATTTCTTAGTATGGATTCTTGGCGGTTGCTTGTCTTGGGGACCTCCTTCTGGAGCTCTAGGTTCGGCACAACTAAATACTAAACCTAAAAAAAAGCTACTCCATAGAATAACAATGAGATGTGAATATGTTTTGTTCTGCACTATACGTTTATCTTTTTGGTTATAACAACACAAAAGACGTGCTTTTTGTGAGAACTGGCAATATTTCTAGCAGACTTTTCCCGAAATTATTTTTTTTATAACAGTTTTATAGCCAAATCTTACCATTCCTTAAGAATTAGAAAAGCCATATTCGGTGAGAATATGGCTTTCTTTCTATCAGAATAGTTGTCAAACACAACACTATTTACTCTTCTTAGCTTCTTTTATTTTTGCATTGATTTTATCAATCAATTGGTTTTGGTACTCTATTTCAGAAGCTTGTTTTTCTTTAACAACCTCTTGTTCTTCCATTGTTTTTTCAGATTCGTCAATAGCTTTTTGCGCCTTTTCGATTGTTTTCTTTTGTTTGTCTATTTTCTTTTTTTCTTTTTGTTGTGCTCGCTCAATTTTTTTCAACTCTTTCGCCATCAATTTCTTTTTCTTCTCCTCCACTTTGAGTTGTTCTTTCATCAATTCTGCATAGATCATTAAGTCGAACTTGCGTAGCATTTTTTCAGCAGCAGGATAACGCTCGGCGTGATCTTTGGACGATAAGTAAGTTACGCCCAAATTGTACCAAACCACTAATTCAACCCCATCTCCTTTTGGGCTAATCTTTGCTCGAACGTCCACGTTATTTTCGCTCATCTCTTTCAATTCTGCATTATCCAAGAAGTACTCTCCTTGTTTGCGGTCATAACTGAGCTTTCCTTTAAATTTTTTGGCATAGCTTTTCCAATTCTTAGAAACTGTTTTTTCAGAAGCCTTTGCCCAATTGACCACAAGTGCATTGGCTGAGCCTTGACTCATTGAACGAGTTTCTTCTGTTACTTTAAATTCAAACTCTGGTAATTGTGCAAACAAACTAGTCTGAAATGCAATAAGTGCTACAAATAGCAGTAAATTTTTCATCTTAATATTCTATTTTAATGTGTGATTTTTATCAAATTTAAGACTTTTAGACTTATTTACAAGAGCATTTTCTTGCCAAAAGAATCTGTATTTTAGCCAAATATGGATTTATTTTTCATCTAACCGCCTCATAGTCTCAACAGAATGAGTTGGTAGAATGTTCAAGACCTCTACTTCTAGTACTTTATTATAGAAAGATATAAAGGTTTTATTTACAATAAAAACATAAAAAAAGGAGATTATTTGAATATTCAAATGATCTCCTTTTTACTTTATATATATTAAAAATTATTCGTTTAAAATAATTTCTCAATAACGTGTTCGATTGAAATACCTTCCGCTTCTGCTTTATAATTACGAACCACACGATGGCGCAATACATAATTAGCAATAGCTTTAACATCCTCAATATCTGGAGAGTATTTTCCACTAATAGCGGCATGACATTTTGCTGCAATTACCAAACATTGTGAGGCACGAGGTCCAGCTCCCCAAGAAACGTAATTGTTAACAAAATCTGTCGCCAAAGCTGTATTGGGACGAGATTTGTGCACCAAACTAACTGCATATTCCAATACATTATCAGAAATAGGAATCTGACGAACTAGTTGTTGGAAATAAATAATCTCCTCTGCAGTTAGAACAGAATTAATTTCTTGTTTATTGCTAGAGGTAGTTGATTTTACAATATTTACCTCTTCTTCATAGCTTGGATAATCCAAGAAAATATTAAACATAAAACGGTCTAACTGAGCTTCTGGCAAAGGGTAAGTTCCTTCCTGCTCTATCGGGTTTTGTGTTGCTAATACTAAGAAGGGTTTTGGTAACAAATGGCGATATCCAGCAACAGTTACACTACGCTCTTGCATCGCTTCCAACAAAGCTGCTTGCGTTTTGGGTGGCGTACGGTTAATCTCATCTGCCAATAGGATATTGGTAAATAAAGGACCTTTGTGAAAAGAAAATTTACGCTGTTCGTCCATCACTTCTGATCCTGTAATGTCCGAAGGCATTAAATCGGGTGTAAACTGGATGCGCTTAAATTGTAAATCGAGCGCTTTAGAAATTGTATTTACTAATAAAGTCTTCGCCAAACCAGGCACTCCAACCAACAAACTATGTCCATCACAAAATAGCGAAATCAGTACAGTTTTTACAACATCTTCTTGACCTACAATTACCTTTCCTATTTCTGCTCGCAACTTTTGGTACGATTCTGCTAGTGCATCAACCGCTTCTACTTCATTCTGAAATTTCATTATTTTTATTTTTATATATATTACAACCTGCCGATCAGTATAGTAAAAGACATACTTTTACCCATTTTTCATAGCAACAACAATTTGTAACGCACAAAGTTTATCTTATAGATTTAATCTTGGTTCAAAATATAAAAAACTTAGGGCAATTTCCTCTTTTTGGACTGTTAAAATATGTTTAAGGAAGTGATTCAAAGTAACTGTGCAACTAAAAGCAAAGTGCTCATGAACGAAAGCGAACTAATGAACCCGAAGGTTCACGATAGTAAAATATTCTAGTTTTATTAGGTGTCAAGGCAAAAAATGACCTATTTTAATTGGGAGGTTATTTAAGGTCATTTTATTTTTCTTGTTCTTTGACAACTCTTCATCGTCTCTACGTTTGTGGAGAGAGCTGTGGTAATACTTAAAAGTATGCTTCAAGTTTAACTATTTTAGATCTTAGATCGCTGCGCTATTAGATCCTATACTAAATTATTGATTAACAACAACTTAGTCTAATATCTAAAATCTAAGAATTAGTTAAGAGTTACCTGTAATTGAAAACTCCACACGATTTACTGCCTGAGCCTTTGGGTAGCAAAAGAACCATTTTTCTTAAAAAAATCCAAGTCTCCCAATCTACAAAAACAAAAGCCGTATGTTTTTAAACACACAGCCTTTATTTTTTTCTTTATAGGTATTCATCCTTTGAACTTAAGGACGAACATTATTTGCATCAAACCATTTTTGTAAAGCACCACAAGCTCTAGCTTCTGTAATATCTGCTCCTAGGTTTTCTATTTTAATTTCAATATAATTATCCGCTATTTTAGTATCAATCCAGTCGATAATAAAACGACCTTTTTTAGATTCCAAAGCAGCCGTTCTAATTTTAGAGTAATCATCCGTCAAGTTGGCCACATGCGGCTCTGTTCTAGTCAACAATTTAACAATTCTAAACTGCTTGTCTCCTGTTCGAGTCTCATACTCAATTACCTTCGTAATATCGCCTTGGTTAAGCCCATCAATAGCAAAATAAATAGAAGGTTCCAAATCTCCCAACTCAAAGTAAGGTTCTCCTGTCATCGGATTCATGATTCGACCTGCTCTAGTTTTGCTAAAATCTTCTTCTGAATAAAGTGCAATTCCTTGTGCAAAAGTAAGACTATCGTTAACAACTAGATTTCGAATGCTATCTAGGTTTTGATAGGCGACCTCTCTGTCTTCTGTTGTAATGTCTGGACGAATCAAAATGTGTCTAGTATTGATTGTATTTCCCAAACGATTAATGAGTTGAATGATATGGTATCCAAATTCTGATTTAACTACCTCAGAAATTTCATTTGGCTTCAATTGATAAGCTGCCGCCTCAAATTCAGGAACTAAAGTTCCACGAGGTTGAACGCCCAAATCTCCTCCCAAAGCAGCAGAAGCACGATCATCAGAGTATTTTTTAGCTAGAATTGCAAAATCAACACTATCTTCTACCATCTGCAACACTAGGTTACGTGCTGTTCTACGAGCTTTCGCATCCTCAATAGGGTTAATTTTAGGTTTTACAACAATTTCTGCTAGCTCTACCTCTGAATTAAAATAAGGTAAACTATCCTTAGGTATATTGCTAAAAAAGCTCTTTACCTCTTTTGGCGTAATTGTGATGGAAGACATAATTTGCTGCTGCATTCTTTGTTGCACCAATTGATCTCGCATTTGATCTCGCATAAAGTCTTTCATCTCCAAAGGAGACATGTTATAAAACTCTTTAAATTTCTTTGGATCGTTATTCATGTAAGCCAAAATTTGATTTACACGCGTATCCAACTGCGCTTGAACCTCCATATCTCCAACTACTATACTATCCTGCTCTGCCTCTGCCAACATCAATGCATTGGCTAATAGTTGATCAAAAACCAACCAACGAGCATCATCTGGCAAAGGTGCGCCTTGACTTTGGCTTTCCAATAATTTAAGTTGTGCTTCCACATCTGATTGTAAAATGATATGATTTCCAACTACACCAATTACTTTATCTACTTGTTGACGCTGTGCCAATACCAATACGGTACATAATGCCCAGAGTAGCACTGATATCCAAATTTTCTTCATTATTCTATTTATACTTATTGTTTAGCAGCTTATTCAGCTTTTACAAAAGATTCGTAAACTACTGTTATTAATATCACCTTATTTCAACATCCCAAAGGAGTTTCAAAAAAATAAATTGATCCTTAAACTAAATGGCATTTCTTCAAACACCTGTCCAAGAAAAAGATGTTCCTATTTCTTAAACGCTAATTCGGACACAAAAGTAAAGTTTTATCTTTGGATAACCTACCTATAATTTTCAATTTTTTAAATTAAATAGACAGTAAGAGTACTTATTTTTGTGTTTTTACAGGGATTTGGGGATAAAAAAATCATATTTATTTGATTTAATAAATTTCAAAAGCATCCTCTTTTTTCGCTTTCTCGTAGACTTCTTTACGAATATCTTGCAGAATTTTGTTGCGACGTTGGTGTAGAACAATTCGCTTAATTTCATCTTGCACTTGTGGTAATGGAGCAGCATCTTCTTTGTCTCTATATTCAAAAATTTGCAACAAGTATTGATGATTTTCATCCATTCGATCCAACACAGCTTGTTTCTCTCTATGCCGATTGCCAATAGCATCTTCAGGCAGTTGCATAACCAACTTATCGTATTCAATCCACAAATCTTCATTCAAGATATGTACCGTTTTGTGTTTCGCACAAAACAATTTGACTCGTTCAAAATCAACACCATCATCGGATTTAAACCATTTTTTTAGCTTTTGAAGCTCTGGCGTTCCTCTTTTGACTTTCACAAAATGACAACGTATCCAACTGATTCCAGCTTGATATTGCTCTTTGTTATTACTATAATAATCTGCTAATTCTTGTGGTGTCACTTCTGTATTCAAACGCTGATTAATCAGTGCTTCTTCATATTCATTCATAATGAGGGTCGCTTCATAAGCCTTTACCATGCGCTCAATCTGAGCCGTTTTTTCGACATTATTTTTCGCAACATTTAACATTAATTGATCTCGAATCCACTGCTCTGTATACACTTTCAATTGGTATAAGCTATCTTTTTCTGTCATTCCAGCACCAATTCCTTCAATCGTAGAAGGGTACAAATATTGACCAGCAGCTTGTGCCAACGCTTTTTCACTCTTCTCTTCTCCAACCGTTCCTTTCTCGCCACAACTCCCTAAAAAAACTAGGCAAAGTATTGGGCATACCACATATTTTATCATTATAATTTTATCGTTTATTTCTTAATTCTTGGACGAAGTATCAAATTTAGAAAGAAGCCTAAAGCATAGTGTCAGACATTTTTGAAAGGTCTAACACTATACTTCAACTCAGTACTAAGCCTCTGAATAATTAGTCACCTCTTGGAACACATCCTCTATCGTAGAAACTTTCTGATGCATCTCTAACAATACATTTTCCTGTTTGACCGCAAAATGAAAAATAGCTGGTCGAATATCTTCCGCACTTAAGGTGGTAATCAAATAGTTGTTATCCCCCAAGTGTTTTACAGTCTCAATTGGTGCACAAGCCTTGAGTTGCTTTTCATTTACTTTGTTCATAAACGTCACTGTAACTTGCTTTTCTTTAGATACATTACTTTGTAGCATTGCAATTGTATCATTTGCCACCATATTTCCTTGATTAACAATAATCACTCGATCACAAAGTGCCTGTACTTCTTGCATGATGTGAGAAGAAAAAATTACTGTTTTTTCTTGTCCCAATTCTCGAATTAATTTACGAATTTCTATCAATTGATTGGGATCTAAACCAGACGTTGGTTCATCCAAAATTAAGACATCAGGATCGTGCAACATTGCTTGTGCCAAACCAACTCGTTGACGGTAACCTTTGGACAAAGAGCCTACTAATTTATGTTGTTCCCTAGTCAAGCCCGTTCGTTCAATCATTTCTGTTACTGCTGCCATTTTATTTTTGACCTTGTGCAAACCTGCAACAAACAACAAGTATTCTTTCACGTACATATCCAAATACAAAGGATTATGCTCTGGCAAATAACCAATTCGACGACGGACTTCCATTGGATTTTCTTCCACATCATAACCACAAACACTAATCTTTCCTTCTGACTGCGGGATAAAACAAGTGATCATTTTCATGGTCGTTGTTTTCCCTGCGCCATTTGGTCCTAGAAAACCTAGAATCTCTCCCTTTTTGGCTTCAAAACTAATATTGTTAACGGCTTTTTGACTTCCGTAAATCTTTGTTAGATTAGATACAATTACTGACATTGTTTATTTTTTATTAGAAACTCTAAGTTCTATTGTTTATTCAAATTCAAAGGGCTTAGTATCCTTATAAAGCAAGGAATTTCCTTTTCGAGTTGTGATACTGAAACGGTCCAAGTGGGTAGCTTGTTTTTCTCGGTTCCAATAAAAAGCTTTTATTTTTAGTTTTTTAACATTATCATAAATTGGCTCGTGTGCAAAACGAAGGGATAAATACAGGCGTTGCCAACCTGATTTTAAGGTAGTTTGCGCTACAGCATTTACACCTCTCCAAACCAACAAAGAATCTTGCTCATTCCTCAATTCAACGACTAAAGTACCTTGGGCTTGCACCAATATAGAATCAGCTACTCGAACATCTACAGCAACATCCAAAAACTCATTCTTCCGTGGGGTTATTTCCTTTACATTCACTTCAAATGTTGGCCCCCATTCTCCAGCTTGTTCGTAATAATAATCCTTGGTAATGCTGTCTTTTTTAACCTTAGAAGCATCTATTTCCCAACCTTTTTGCTCCAATTCATCAAAGCCCATATCGGATTTATAATCCAAATCCCAAGTACTTTTCCCAGCTTGTTTTTCTTTGCTTAGGATGTAATATTCATAATTAATTCCATAGCTTTTTTTATACAAATAAGGGTAATAATGTCTTGCCATCTGAAGATGCGCCTCAGGGATTGATCCTACAATTAGATACAAAGTTACACTATTCTCCAAAATCTCCCTAAATTCTAAAAAAGAGATTGCAGGTTTAAAACTTTCAATATGCTTAAAGTCCGTTTGATAAGCCTCTTTATAATATTGTAAATATGCTGGATTTTCTCCTAACACAATACTTACATTCTTCTTATCATGTGTTGCCAAAAATGTTTTGGTCTCTTGGATAAAATGCTCGTAAGGATGTGTATGTACCGTTTGATAATGTTTTCTTGTTACAATCAAAGTCACTGTATTAACACATAAAATCAGCAATACTAATACTACTTTGACTCTTGAAGATAGCTCTTTGGGAAAAAAGGAGCACAAAAAAAACAGGAAATAAGGTACAGAAAATAATAAATGAGATGTTCTTAAGATAGGGGATTTATACACAGAGTAAAGATACCCAAATACAATGGGGGTTAAAAATAGAAATAAGCTTCCTATACGTGCCTTTGTATGTTGTTTCAAGGTCTCTCTACCATAAATCAGAATAGACCCTAACAGCAGCAAAACTGCCAAGCCCAAACACCAATAAGAATAATGAAAAATATATTGAAGATGCTCTCTAAAAAAGCTAGGCGTTGGTATGTTATACCATAAATGTCCATCTGCATTTAGAAGTTGATAACTTGTAATGCTAAGGTGTGGCAAAAATAAAACGACCATACTCACTCCAGCCAGAATGTATTTGAATGCCATCTCTTTTCGCATCCAAGTAAAACCCCATAATCCTAAAATTCCTGCAAAAATAAGGCTAAAATAGTGGTTGTACATAGCCGCTGCCCCCATTAAAACAAAACCAACCCAGTATCGTTTTTCTGTGCGTTTTTCTAATAACAACTCTGTCCAGCAATAAGTCATAACTAAAGTACAGAACAAACCACTTTGATATTGTCGAGCAATATGACTCCACCAAATTGGAAATTGTAACGTAGAAAAATAAGCCAAAACAAATAAGCCAACTGTTCGAGAAAACCAAATACTGGCTACACGGTAAACCAAATACAACGAAGCAATGGACATTAAAAGAAAAGGTAGCTTAATTGCCCATTCTGAGGTTCCAAAAATCAAAGTCCAATAATAAACAAAAACATACATTCCTACAGGATGTGAATCTACTTGCTTGATGTTTTCAATTACAGCAGCAACCGAATCATAGCTTACTTTTGACCAAGTACTTAATTCGTCATTTATGAAGGATAAATCCAATGGATTTCCAACACGCAACACAATTCCTACCAATAAACACAGTAATAATAAAAACTGGTCAATGGAAAGCGTATTACTTGATTTTGGAGACATACTTATGATATAATACTTAGTACTCTGTAAAGTAAATAACTTTCATTTTTACAGAGCAGTTTTAGTGAGATTCGAAGATTCCCATAGTCTGATAGCCATATCTGTTCCCAGCTCTCTCAACAAACGTCGAGACGAATGTGTTGGCAACCTCCAATTCACTTGCTTGCAAGTCTCCAACTCGCTTGGAGGGATGGGTGAAGCTATCAGACGAGGACAAGACGAAAAAACTCGCAAAAATACTCGCTTATTTTAATGCCCAATTTACTTGGGTAAAAATTATTAGATATTTATTTTACAGAGGACTTAGAAGCTTAAAAAATCCAATGATTGTTAAATCATTTCCCAATCCAATTTAAAGCAGCGCTCAATTGTGGATGCGTTCGAATAAAACCAGCAACATCTCTAGCCCAAACTTGATAGGCTAATTTAGAAGGATGCACACCATCACTAAAAAAGATGGCATTTTCTGATGGAACATTAAAACGCTCGCGCCAGTCATTCATCGTAATTCTATTGGAGTAATAATAGGTATCTTTGTGTAAACGAACCAATTTATCTAACTCCTCGCCCAGCATCTTTTCTAGATTTCCTAGAACCATTTTTATGGTTTTGGTAAAAGCAGGCAGTTCCTTAATTGGTGGCATGTTGATAAAAACAATTGGCACATCCTTAAATTTTTCTTTCAAGGATTGAATGAGTCGTTGAACATCTTTTTTCCATCTAGTGGGGTTATTTAGCTGAAAAGTATCGTTTCCTCCCACACCAATAACTACTAGGTCAAACTCTTTTTCAGTAATTTGAGGAACTAGCATTTCTTCTACTTTTTTAGCCGTAAAGCCTCGTTTAGCATATACTTTCCACTCAACATTAATATTAAAAAAAGCAGCCAATTCTCTAGCCAAAGTTCCAGTAAAACCTTCTTCATGTGTTTTTACCCCAACCCCTGCAATGGAGCTTTCGCCAATTGCCAAGACTCTCAATCGTCTATTATCCAAACTAGGTGCCAAACCATTGCTGCCTTCTGCTTCTGGCAACTTCGGAAACTTTGCCTTAATTGCCTTTGCTTGAAAGTACATAATTGGAAGAAAAGGAATTGCCAAAATTACTTTGATAATATATTTTAGATTCATTCTTATTGTTCTTAGAAGGTTGTTAAGAAAACTTATAAAAATTTACGCCTAGCATAAAACTACTCTAATACACCACAATTGGAACCCTAGCTGGATACAACATCCAACCTAAAACAGGCCCTGCAACAACATCCACTTGTAATTCATATCGTCCAGCTTCTTTAGGCATTTTGACCCAAATATATTGATAATAATCACTTTTAGGCAACAAATCCAACTCTAAAGGATTTCGATTACCTTCCCAATGAATTACTTCACCATCTTTCCACCAATGATAGGCAACCCGAATTTGATTTGAATTTAGCGATTTTGAACCAATATTTGTCAATTTGATTAAAATATTCTCAGATGTATTCTTTTTATAGTATCCATCTGGATACGTTTTTATAGTCAAAACCTTTCTTAAGGTTTCAATACTTTCTAACTTTGGAGCTGTTCCATTTAAATAGCGATACTTTCCTGAAGGAAAATCAAAATATTTTGAATTCGCTTCTTTATGTTGGTAAATACTGTCTGTTCGATCATAAAAACTCCTGTAAGTAAATAAATACAAATTGGAATCTTGTAAGGTATGCACATTTGCGGAGTCTTGCCAAAGCCATTCTGTATCTCGAATAACCTGAATGGTTTTTCGATCAGGATTTAAACCAGACAACAGCATTGACTCCATTCCTAAGGTAAAACTCAAACCACCGAACTTAGGATTCCACCAGTCCTCGTGCATAATAAATTTGTTCCCCTCCATCTTTTGAGCCGTTTCGATCACTCGATGCATATAATTGACTCGATGTGTAAAGGGTTCTATTTCTATAGAAATTAAAACAAAACGATATATCACCAAACTAAACACTCCTACACTAAAAAACCATTTCCACTTTACGGTAAACCTTTTGCTCAATTCCATTACTAAAGGAAAACAAGCCACAAAAATCAATGGATAATAACATTGTTCTTGGTATCTAGAATGGCGTATTCCAGGATATGTCAAGGCTATAATATATTGAGTTAGTATTAAAAAAACTAAATATCCTAATCCTGTAAAATAACGTCGCTCTCTAAGATACAATCCAAAAGTTATCAAAACAATTATCCACAACTCTTTGTAGTATAAACCATAAAAACTTAACAAAGGTTTGATATAATCGTCCCATCCATAAGTCCGTTGGGTTAGGTTGAACATAAATTGCTCCATTTTTGCAATTTCATAACTATGTGCTGTTAAGCTTTGTTTAATTATAAAACAAATAGCAATCGCAACAGCCACTAAGAGGTATTGTTTCCAGTATTGAAATTTGTACCTAGAAAAATGCAACAGCAAGACACCTCCTATCATAAAAATAATCAATTGGTAATTAATCACCATTGTTATCACCAAAAGAAAAAGGTAGATTTGGTTCTTGATAGAAAAATCATTTGTATTTAAGATGATTGCAAACAAAGCTAAAAATCCACTGGCATAATACAACTCAAAGCCTGGAGCACAAAAGCCATGTAGAATACCGACTGTTTGTGTTAGGACTAGCAACCACCCGATATAATGGTTATTCCATTTATAACGCCCAATCCAATAGATGGTGTAGAAAAAGAAGACGTGCCCTAAGGAATAAGCTAATAAAACTGTTTTGAGACTAAAGCCTAGCTTAATACAAACTAAAGGCAACCATTGTGAAAAGATGCGCATAAAACGATTTAGTTCCATCCAAAAACTTTCGTAATGCACTACTTTTGAAATAAAAAACCCAGCATCGCTATACAAACGTTCTTGAAAAAACCATAATGCTAAAATCGCCCAAATACCAAAAGCAAGGTGCGTCAAAAGGTCGTTTATTTTTTGATATTTGGTATGAATTTTCATTTATTTTTTTGAATCTTGCAATACTTCTATTTGAAAGGCATCAATGACAATTGTTTTATCTCCTTTATTCCAAACGTAGGCTTTTAAAGTACAACCTACTAAATTATGGGTATAATTTGCGGCAAGTCTTAATTGATTCCATTCGCTTGGATTCAAACTTTGTGTCATTAGATTTTCTCCTTTCCATAAAATCGTTTCATTGGCATCTTGAATAGAAAAAACCAATAAAGCCTTCGCACTTTCTTCTTGTTTAGCTGTTTTCATCCAACAAGAAGTACGAATATATAGGTTTTGGTTTAAAAAGGAGTCTAAAGAGCTCATATAGGTGCAAGAATAGCTTTTAGGTTTTACGATATAGGCTGTTTCTCCTTCTATAGATGCTTCTTTAGTCAAAAGTTCGGCTTGAAAAGATTTCCAACCTGCTACAGGTTTCGTTTCAAAATCTAACCTATTGCTCAAAAGGCTAGGCAGTGGTTTCTTTGTTAAGTCATTTTTGATTGCCTTGCCAACAACCCTAGACAATCGTTTGGCAGACGCTTCTTCCAAATGATTTCCATCATAAGTAACATAAGCCTTGCGTTTAGGTATTTCAATCCAAGTCCCTCCTACTGCTTCAAACTGAGTTTTTAATGCTTTTTCGGGATAACACTTGGTTTCAACTGCTTCAAAATGTGCAGCAGCAGGAGGACGAAAGCCAAAGACTTGAATGCCTTTTGCTTCCCATTCCGCTACTTTTTTAATTAAATTTTCTCGAACGGCACTGCTAAATGTTACTGTTGGATAGGTATTTTTTATGTGCCAATAGGCTTTCCACTCATCCCTTGGGATTTTATCAGAAGCAATCCATCCATTTAGTTGATAATTTTGATAATAACCTGATTGCTCCTCTCTATAAGTGTTTCGTATTACCAAAGGACTAGTTGGATCAAAAAAGCTTAAATAGTAGTTGATCTGTTTTCTTTGCCAAATTTCAACTGGATGTCGATTTTTTTCCTGCCAATGATGTGCATTGACTAAGTTTTCATCTGCTAGAGAAGAAGCTGTTATTCCTAAAACAATGATGCGATTTTTAGACTTTGGGTTCAATAAAGCAGCTCCTGCTTCCATAAAAGTAGTATCAAAACCCGCAGAAGAAAAACCATAATTAAAAACACTAAAAGAATCTATTTCACTTAGTTCTTGGGTTATAACAGTAGGACTAATACCTCTATAAATTCTAGAGTCGCCAATAAAAACAACATCAAACGTTTCATGAGGTTCTACTTTGTTGCTCCAAAATAAATCGGACTGCATCGAAGAAGAAGGAGCTTCGGGTAAATACCATCCCCCTATTGCCAACAAAACAATCGTCCAACCCAAGCTAAGTAAAATCCGTTGTTGATAGGTCTCCATAGATTTAAAATTGAAAGTAAATAAACTCGGAAGCTGGTCCTCTAAAATAAACACAAGCTGTAATCAAAACGGCCATACTAATGCTATCGTACGTTACATTTTTAGTTGCTAATCGTATCGTTTTATTATTTCGTTTGAGGTAATACCAGCTTTCTACCCCGATCGCAAGTCCTAAAAATACAAGGGTATTAAAATAGTGTTCCACAATCAAATTGGTTCCTTCTAAATTCGTAGAAAACAAGCTTCCTATAATAGTTGTCGCTTGTTCAAAACTAGTTGCTCTAAAAAACACCCATGCTACCACAACTTGTAACATTACAATCAAAAATGCTATTAATCGCCCTAAGCTAAATTGATGCAAATATTTAGGCCATTTTGTTAAACGTTCGACACTTAAACAAGTCGCATGTACAGCGCCCCAAATAACAAAATTAAGTGCAGGTCCATGCCACAAGCCTGAAATTAACATCGTAATCCACATATTTCGATAACCTTTCCATTTAGAAATTCTGGTACCTCCCAAAGGGATATATACATAATCTCGAAACCATGTAGAAAGAGAAATATGCCACCTTGACCAAAAATCTCGTAAAGAAATAGCATGATAAGGATGGTTGAAATTGCTTTTGAAACGATAGCCCATTAATTTGGCTAATCCTCTAGCTATAGAGCTGTATCCTGCAAAGTCAAAGTAGATTTGGAACGAAAAAGCCAACATAACCATCCACCAATAAATGCAAGAAGGTTGTGTGTTGTTGTTCCAAAAAGATTGATTGACAATTGGTGCTAGATTATCGGCAATAACCATCTTTTGAAAAAAGCCATACACCATCAAACGCAAGCCTAACCAAACTTCTACAGGAGTAACAAATTGTTCTTTTGCCAATTGTTGAAGCATATCTTTTGCTCGTATAATTGGTCCTGCAACTAATTGAGGAAACATAGATAAATAGGCAAAGAAATGCCATATATTTTTAGTTGGAATTAGTTTTCCTTTGTATACATCAATTGTATAACTCATCGACTGAAAGGTATAGAAGCTAATTCCAACAGGAACAATCAACGAGAAGGCTGGCAAACGACTGTATATTTCCCATTCTAAACCAAACCAAAGGGCGATGCTATCAATACTTGTAGCTAAAAAACCGCTGTATTTAAAAATGGCTAAACTTCCAATATTTGCCAATAAAGAAGCTAGTAACCAAAAACGTTTTTGGCTAATTTTTTTTGCCATTTGAAGAGCCGCAGCATAATCCACTAAACCACTAAAAATAATTAGAAACAGAAATCGCCAATCCCACCAACCATAAAAAATAAAGGAAAAAACAACCATGCAGACCCAACGACGCAAATCTTTCTTTTTAGCCCAAGTCCAGGCTAAAAAAAAGAGTACAAAAAAAACTAAAAATATGAGTGAGTTAAATAGCACGTTTTATTTATTGGATTAAAACAAAGCTGTTTGCACTAAAGTTATTTCCAAACAAAGTTAGAAAAATCAAAACAAGTTCTTGATATTTAGTGAAGCAAAAAAATAGGCAGAAGAAACATTTAAAGTCTCTCCTGCCTAAGATTGCTGTATTCTAAGATAAATTCTAATACTTAATTCAAAAACAAAATCTTACCGACTCCTTTTTGACCTCCGTCTTCATTAACAATAAAGACCAAATAAACACCAGATTGTGCTCTTCGCCCAGTATAATCCGTTCCATTCCAAATAGCTTGTCCACCTAAAGCCGTCGTTTCATAAACCAAACGTCCACTAACATCTGTGATTTTTACATTTGCCTCATCTACTAGATTAGAAATTGCGATTGGTCCAGAATAACCAGGTTCTACAGGATGCGGAAACACAGCGATATCTTCTCTTTTCATTCTATTCTTCCCTGTTGTTGCTTCACCTCTAAAAGACTGAATGCCAACATTTGTTGCTATATATATTGTTCCTGTTACCCCATCAATTGCCAAATGATTTACTTCATTATCAAATAAAGGACTATTTTCTGTCGTAAAATAAGCCAATTGTTTTTTTCCATCTTCTGAAAGTAAGAATAAACCATTTTGGGTCGCTACCCATTTTCGATTTGCACCATCAACAGCAATGTCTAACACCGTTTCCCCTTCTAACAAATAACCTCTAAAGCTATCAACAACAATAGTAGGTCGATCTCCAGTACAGGTGCCTTCAAACAAACTTGAAGAACAGACAAAAACAGTAAGTCCTGCATTGGTTCCAACCCAAACATTCCCCCCTTTATCCGCTACCAAACACTTAACATCATTATTCGGCAAAACGGTATTATTATCTCCCAACTGAATACTTCTATCATCCGTATCATCGTCCAAATCACCACTATCTAATACCGTTATTTTACCTGTAATATGTCGGACCCACTTATAACCATTTTTATCAATCGTTAAATCTTTTACTTCATTTTGATTCTGAAAAAAAGTGCTCGGAAAAGCTTTCCAACTGCCATCTATTCTTTTAACGGTTAGTGTTGCATCAAATGTATTTGAGTTCGTCATCCAAACATTTCCATCCCCATCTATAGCCAGGCCTTGTACACGAGTTCTAGCTTCGTTTCCATCTGTACCTTCCAATGGAACCCCTACAGTGTATTGATCATAGGTTGATACATTTTCTTCCCCGTCCATTTCTAACAAACCACTCATAAAAGAACCTACATATATTTTATTATTTATAGGATTACTAATTATTTTAATAGGATCCCAGAAGGTATCTGTTAAAATATTTGTTCTCTCACTAAACTCTCTCCATTCTCCTTCTTTATAACTATAAAAACCATTGAGTCCAAAGTAAGAATAAATACCCTCATAGTCTCCAGAAGCAACCCAAAGTGTTCCTTCTTTATCCACATGTAGATCCGTTACTTTATTACTCCTTGGTCCGTTAGGTCTGATATATTGAAAATCTCTGTGAATGTATCCCTCGTCAGCAGCCCAATGAATGTCTTCTTGGTCAATTACAATATCTTTGACCCGCCAAGAACGAGCATACCTGTGGGTTTCTATTGTATTTGCTTCATTTATTAAATAATAAGTTGGAGTATTGGTAGCTATAATCAGTTGATCTTGATTATAATTCAAAGACATATTATAGTGCGGGACAAAATCTCCTGTCCCTGTTGGTCTCCAAACAGAAATGGCTTGACCAGTAGCTTGGTCGTATCCATCAAAGTGGTGCCAACTCCCATTGTAGTATTGGTACAAGGTATCCAAAGCCGCCGCATACACTTTGTTATTAAAGGCAATCAAATTTCGAGAAGCGTAAGAAGCAATATTTAATCCTGTATTGCTCCCTTGTAATTCCCAGGTCCCAAAATCCAGTAAATTTCGACCGTCTAATATTCCTTTATAAATTCCTTGATTGGTTGCCATAAACAAAGTATCTCCATATTGCGTACAGGCATTTACACTTGAGGGGGTAAATGTTGTTTGACTAAAAGCTTCAATATCTAAATCATAAACGACCAATCCAAAGGAACAAGAAAAGTAGATTTTTTGACCAAAAGAGGAAATCTGATTAATCGATTTATCTCCAACTATGTTATTGTTAGTAAGAATGGCAGACAGGTTCTCCACATATCCATTATCATACAACAAGTCAATATTTCCATTGATGTATGCAATCACTAAAATATTTTCACTTCGATTATATTCAATGGTTTTGATACGCATATCGCTCAAACCAGCAACTTTGTTAAGATGTTCTAAAGACTGATCTTCTTTGTAAACTTTTAAGATAGCTTGAGTTGATGCATAAAAGACAGCCTCCTCACTTTCTGTGAGCGCCACCATATTTTCATAGGATAAATGAGAACGCCACTCCCCCAATGCAACAGGATTATCTTGTCCTATTAATTGACTGCAAATCAATAAAGCAAATAAACTCGTCGCCCATTTCATTTTATTATATACCATAACCTTATACTTCAATTTCGAATGAATATTAATTAATTACTCCTATTAAGAGAAATGTATAAGTTTATATTATAGAATTAAGGTTTATATTGTATATAATTATATTTATTTAATAACTTAAGCTTACAAGTTTTATTGCAGGCAAATTACCTACAGTCTATGTGATCCTCTCTTATTGTTCAACAGTTCCAAAAGCTTCTTGATAAACTCAAAAATAATCTATCTTTTTATCAATACAATGTAGTATTTGGAAAAATGCTTAATTCAAAAACAAAATCTTACCGACTCCTTTTTGACCTCCATCTTCATTAACAATAAAGACCAAGTAAACCCCTGACTGCGCTCTTCGTCCTGTATAATCCGTTCCATTCCAGATGGCTTGTCCGCCTAAAGCAGTCGTTTCGTAAACCAAACGTCCGCTAACATCTGTAATTTTCACATTTGCTTCATCTACTAGGTTAGAAATTGCAATTGGTCCAGAATAGTCAGGCTCTACAGGATGTGGGAATACTACTATATCCTCTTTTTTCATTCTCTTTTGTCCTCTTGTTGCCTCTCCTCTAAAGGATTGAATACCACTACCAGTTGCAATATATACTGTTCCCGTTACCCCATCAATTGCCAAATGATTCACTTCATCATCAAACAATGGGCTATTTTCTTTAGTAAAATAAGCCAGTTGATCGTAACCATCAGCAGAAAGTAAGAATAAACCATTTGTAGTCGCTACCCATTTTCGATTAGCAGCATCAACAGCTATGTCTAATACTGTTTCTCCTTCTAATAAATAACCATTAAAGTTATCTTGAGAAATTACAGGTCGATTTCCTCCACAAGATCCATCAAATACATTCGAAGAGCAATTAAATATTGTAATCCCTGCATTCGTTCCAACCCAAATTGTTCCTCTTTTATCTGCTACTAGGCACTTGATATCATTATTTGGCAAAACCGTATTGTTATCCCCCAACTGAATACTTCTATCATCCGTATCATCATCCAAATCGCCACTATCAAACACCGTTACTTTACCTGTAATGTGTTTGACCCATTTATAACCATTTCTATCAATTACTACATCTTCCACTTGGATTTGATTACTAAAATAAGTACTTGGAAAAGCCTTCCAGCTTCCATCCCTTCTCTTAACTGCCAATGTTGCATCAAAGGTACTTGAGTTCGTCATCCAAACATTTCCATCCTCATCTACGGCCAAGCCTTGTATACGTGTTCTAGCATTATCTCCATTGGTCCCTTTCAAAGGAACTCCTGAAGTATATTGATCGTAGGTTAATACATTTTCATCTGCATCCATCTCTAACAAACCACTCATAAAAGAGCCTACATATATTTTATTATTTACAGGATTACTAACAATCCGAATCGGATCCCAGAAGGTATCTGCTACTACATTGGTTCTAGCACTAAACTCCTTCCATTCTCCTTCTTTATAACTAAAAAACCCAATTCCACTAAAATAAGCTGTGATAGAGTTGTATGGAGCGGAAGCGACCCAAAGTGTTCCATCTTCATCTACATGCATATCTGCTACAATATTACTTCGTGGTGCATTAGGTTTGATATATTGAAAATCTCGGTGAATAAATGCCTCATCAGCAGCCCAGTGAATACCTTCTTGGTCAATGACGATATCTTTGACCCGCCAAGAACGTGCATACGTTTTCGTCTCAATCGTATTGGCTTCATCTATCAAATAATAGGTTGAAGTATTTGTCGTTATGATTAATTGGTTTTGATTATAATTCAAAGACATATTGTAATGTGGGACAAAATCTCCCGTACCTGTCGGTCTCCAAACAGAAATGGCTTGACCAGCAGCCTGATCGTATCCATCAAAGTGGTGCCAACTCCCATTATAGTATTGGTACAAAGTATCCAAAGCAGCAGCATAGACTTTGTCATTGAAAGCAATCAAATTTCGAGAAGCGTAAGAAGCAATATTTAATCCTGCATTCCCTCCTTGAAATTCCCAGGTCCCAAAATCCAGTAAATTTCGACCGTCTAATATTCCTTTATAAATTCCTTGATTGGTTGCTATAAACAAAGTATCTCCATATTGCGTACAAGAATTCACATCTGAAGGAGTAAATGTAGTTTGGCTAAAAGCATCAATATCTAAATCATAAACGACCAAACCAAAAGAGCAAGAAAAATAGATTTTTTTACCAAGGGTGTAAATATGGTTGATCGACTTGTCTCCAATAATGTTGTTGTTGGTTATAATTGCAGACAAGTTTTCTACGTATCCATTATCATACAACAAGTCAATATTTCCATTGGTGTATGCAATCACCAAAATATTTTCACTTCGATTGTATTCGATGGTCTTGATACGCATATCACTCAAACCCGAAACCTTGTTGATGTGTTCCAAGGACTGATCCTCTTTGTAGATTTTTAGAATAGCTTGAGTTGACGCATAAAAAACAGCATCCTCACTTTCCGTTAGTGCCACCATACTTTCGTAAGACAAATGTGAGCGCCATTCGCCCAATGCAACAGGATTGTCTTGTCCGAGTAGTTGACTAGCAAGCAATAAAGCAAACAAAACTGTTAAACATTTCATTTTATGATATACCATAATATTATAGTTCTATTTTAAAACTATTAGAATAAATTCTAATCAATTACTCAAATTTAGAAAAATGTATAGGTAGATTCTATAGAATGAAGATTTATATTGTCAAGTCAGCGTAAATAATAATAGGAATGCTATTATTTGCCTTTATTATAGATTTTTTTTGCAAAAAGATAGCTAATAATATAAGTTGAACTTTTGCCCTTTGTTTACTCTCAAACGCTTAAAATTATAAATATGCTGCTTTAGGCGATCAGAAATAGCTACTTTATCCCCAAAACCAAAGGTGAATCTACCTAAAATATAAAAAGAACAGCCGAAGACTGTTCTTTTTATCCCTATGTTTCGCTATAAAGAATAGCGCTTTAATTTTTTTTACCTCTAAGTTCAGGAACAGGTTGAGGTGAAAAACCACCTCTACTTTTTAACCTATTCCATCCCAAGCTGCAAAGTAAGTAAGTAAGTAAGTAAGTAAGTAAACTTGTTGTTGTTGTAAGTAAGTATATGTTGTTGTAAGTCAATTTTAAAGTAACAGTTAAAAAACACTACTAATTGCTTTTTTGGTCGTAATGTTTTTAGCAGCGTTTTTCAAGCTGTTAGAATTATATTTTCTATTCTGCTTTTAAGAATAGATTACCTTTTATTTAAACGAAAACGGTTTTATACGTCTGCTAATGATGAAAACGAGGGCAAAAAAAAAAGGGTTGGGTGATTATCAAAAAAAAATAGTTTTTTTTCATTTTTTTTTCTGTGCATAAAAAAAACCTGCATAAATGTGCTTTAAAGCATTTATACAGGCTATAATTTTTTCGCTTTTTTCTAGAGTTAATCACAAATTAAGGTGTAATAACCTCTATTCTTTTTCCATTGGTAAGTTCGCTTGTACTCTATCGGAAGCGACTACTCCCATTGTAGAAACAGGTAAAGAGCTTTCTTTGTACCCAGCACATTGACCAGAAATCGTATACTTCTGATCTGGATCCAAACTCACCTCAACTTCTCCTTGTGGATTTACATCTAAGATTTCCTCTTCTTGTGTAAATTTATTCTTAACCACTACTTTTGCATCTCCCAAAGGTCTTGAGTTGGCAACATCCATTACCTTTAAAACTACTGCCAACACTATGTTTTCACTAGGAGTTGGTGTTGGTTCATAATCTGGTGTTTGACTATCTGGATTTGTTGGAGTTGTGGTCGTTGTTGTAGTACTTGGATTATCTGGGTTTGTTGTGGTCGTAGTGGTTGTACTTGGATTTCGGTTAGGTTCATCTGCTTTAGGCAAATCAATTTTACCATTACCTGCCAACTCTGCCAAATAATCTACATATTGATCATCTGTCATCCCATTTGGTCGTTCTGGTATATTACTCAAAGTTACAGGGTGCTCGATTTCTGAAATTCCCATACTTTTTCTAGGTAAAATTCCTTCTGGCAACATTTGTTTTTCCGCATTAACAATAACAAACTTAAAGACATCATAACTCTTCTCTCTATTCGAAGACAAAAAACCTTGCGTTTGATCGTCAGACATAATAAAAGATACATCACTGAATGAAGAATTAAACGGCTGTCCTAAATTTTCAATAGGCAACCAATCTACCCCATTTCCAAGAGGACGTGTACGGAAAACATCATAACCTCCAAATCCAGGATGTCCTTTAGAAGAAAAATATAAATCTCCATCAGGATGAATGTAAGGCCAAGCATCGTCTTTTTCTGTATTAATATCTTTTCCTAAGTTAATTGGATAGGTCCAGCTATTATCTTCATAATTACTCATCCAAATATCCAAACCACCAAAAGTTCCTTTCATATCTGAAGCAAAATAAAGTGTTCTACCATCCGCAGATAAAGTAGGATGTGTAAAATTACTTCCTTGCATCAAAAATTCCAACGGTCGAGCCTCAATCCAACGTCCATCTCTAAAAGAAGACGTCCAAATTTGTAAAACAGTTCCACCTTCTCGGTTAGGAACGCTCTGAGAATAAAATACATGAAGCCCATCTCTTGAAAAAGCAGCAGGTCCATCATGACGCTCACTACTATTTAGAGATTGTGTAAATTTTTCGGAACGCTTTAAGTTTCCTTCTGCATCAACACCACTCACACGCATATTCAAAAAACCACGGGTACGCATATCCCCCATATCCTCCCCCAATTCGTCAGAAGCAAAAACAACTCCATCTCCATAATAGGTAATTCCGATCTGACGAGTCGCAGAATCGTTCACCATTTCTTGGTTCAAGACTTCGACATTCGCAAACAAAGGTTCAATATTTTCAATATCTCTACATTGTTGGATCAAAGCAGTTGGTTCTGTCGATTCTGGATTTTTTTGAGCATAAATTTCAAACTGCTTGATCGCTTCATCATATCTTCCTAGAGACATTAGTACTTTGCCATACTCCAAATAGATAGACTGTCGGTCGTCACCATAGTTCATCACTTGTTGATACAGTTCTTTGGCTTTGAATGGATAATCCATTATGCGATAACTGTTCGCTAAGTTCATTTTTGCATCTACTCCCAAAAGCTTAGCTCCTGCGGTAGAACTCCACAACTTTTCATATTCCACAACAGCATTGGTATAATCCTTTTCTTTATAAAAAGCATTCCCTTTTTTTAGGTGCTGTATTCTTTGGGCATGAATGTTGGATACAGTTAGCAAAATGCTAAATACTAGTATTATAATTCTCATATTTTTTTTTATTTGATAACGTTTTGCTAAGATAGCAAGTTTTGCTTATTTTAGACAAGCTTTCTTTTACAAAACATTACTTTTTGTATAAAAATACTTAATTCCAAGAATCAATTAGAAAGATTCTCTTTAATTTATAAAGTAGTAGTAATATTATAGTAGTTTGTTAAAAGAAAAAACAAACTATTAATAAGCCCTTTAGTGTTGAGGATACACTTAAACGATGAGAACTCCTAAAATACAACATTATTTTGTTAAATCATTTTTTTAAGCAAACAAAAACAAAAATTATGAAAACATTAATGCTTACACTTTTGGCTCTTTTGACCTTGGTGTCAACTAGTTGGGGACAAATAGATTCTCCAGTCAAAGAAGAGACCAAAGCCAACAGCAAAGGTAGTTTTAATGCCTTAACAATGGACTTGCCTGGAACCACATCAAAAGGAGTACAAAAAGCTTGGGGAAAGTTCATCAAAAAACTCAAAGGTAAGACTAAATTTGATCGTAAGATGAATGAATATATTGCCGATGATGCCACCATTAAAGATATGAGTGACAACACCGTTGATATTATTATGAAAATTGAAGAAAGAGGACAAGATGGTACAGCCATTTCTGTTTGGTTCAACCTTGGAGCTTCTTACCTTTCGTCTAAAGACTATGCTGAACGTTACCCTGCTGGTGAAAAAATCCTAAAGCAGTTTGCCAACCTTGTTTCTGCTGATATGATTGAAGCAGAATTAAAAGACGCAGAGAAAAAATTGAAAGAGCTAGAGGATATGCTCAAGAAATTAGAAAAAGAAGAAGCGCAACGTACTAAGGATATTGAAACCTACAGAGCGACTATCAAAAAAATGGAAGATAACATTGTTACCGCAGAAGGTGACATCAAGAAAAGTGAAGAAGAGCAAGGAAATACAACCTTGACGATTGAGGAACAAAAAAAGATCGTTGAAGAAATTCAAAAACGTCTAGATAGCGTGAAGTAATTAAGGTATTTTAAATACCATCAAACTTAAAAATGGCTGTCAGGGATTTCTGACAGCTATTTTTTGTTACTTGCAAGTTTAATAGTCAAAACTGTCACCTCCATTAGAGGTTTCAACAAAAAAAGTATGACCAGGGAAGCCTGAACGCTCAATAAAACTATAGGCAAAACTAGCATTATTTTTTTCTGAAAAGTTGATAAAATTTAAAACTAATTTTTCTCCTTTTTGTAAAGGCTCATGTGCATCAAGAATTGTTTCTCTAGCCTTAACATCATAATCTTTCAAGTCTTTTAATATTTTATTTGACAATATAATGGTATCTTCTATTGTGCTTTCTTCGTTTGTCAGTTCAATATTAACGGTTTTTCTTTTGAATTTTATCTGGGTTTCAAAAGTAACATTATCTTTTTTAGTTAATTTTTTTTGATTTATTTTCATTGAATTATTTTTTTAAAAACATTTAAAATAAAACTACGAAAATAAACGATTATAATTTCTAATAAAAAACAAAAACGAACTATTATTCAAGTGTTCAGTTATTTAAAAAAAAATAAAACACCTTATTATTCAAATCTTTATGAACTCAAAAAAAATATTTTCAATTCACTTTGTAAAAAAGATTAGTTTGTTGTTATTGTTATTATCTAGCACCACATCTCAAGCTCAAGAAGGCTGGACAATCTTGTACAACAACAATCAATTTGCAGCACAAGACATTCCCAACTCTTTGGTTGAAAAGCAACAAAAGTTAATGGCTCGTCCTTATGCTCAAGTCAACTGCGTTGGTTTGGCTCCAGATGGTGGCTGGGTCATTTCTTATGTCAATACAGCCCAAAAGCCTGCGGAAACTTATTTGTCTTGGGATGGTCCACACAGAGACTTCATGGCTATCCTCCAAGAAATTAAAGCGGCAGGTTCTAGCATTCAGCAAATCACCTTTTCTCCGATGAATGCTTACAATAAGCAGAGTTGGGTGATTCTTTATGATAACAATGAAGCCAACTGGAAAAATATTTCACCTACCTTAATTAATAAAATTATTGAACTGAATCGTGCTAATAAAGCTATAAAAAGCATTGGTCTATCTATTAATGGTGGTTGGGTTTTGGTGGCAGACAATAATGAAGTTTTTTGGGAATTGATTCCAGAAAAAATGATGGCAGAAATTAAGCGCTTGCAAAATAGTAATAAAGTGATCCAACAAGTAGCTTTTAACTTAGACAATGGGTGGATACTTCTTTATGATAACAATGAAGTTGTTTCAGATAAAATCCCAACTACATTAACGCAAAAAATACAAGCCTTACAAAATAAAAATGCAAATATTCGTGGTATTAATTTTTATACCATAAAAGGTAAGTTATAAAACTTCCGTAAGCAAGATATATGCATTCCCGCTACAAAATTTTGTACCTTTGACAAAATTTTAAATATTCAGAATGATCAATCGCAGTAAAGCACCCAATATACAAACTGTTGGAGCACTAAACTTACACCGACCTATCTTGCATCACTTGAGCAATGGGATTCCCGTGTACGAAATTAGTCTAGGCAGTCAGAACGTTATCAAATTAGAACTCATTTTTAATGCTGGACGTTGGCATGAAAAAGAAAAACTAATTGCTCGAATTACTTCTCAATTGCTCAAGGCAGGAAGTCACCAACACAATGCAGAACAATTAGCCAATTTCTTTGAATACTATGGCGCCTCCTTGAATATATACGATGGTTTTAATACCGTCAATATTCAAGTCTACTGCCTTTCTAAGCATTTAAAAACCTTGTTGCCCATGCTTCAAGAGTTGTTAAGTGCACCAGCCTTTCCAGAAGAGGAATTAACAAAACTACTGAAGCGAAATCGTCAAAATCTAAAAGTTCAACTACAAAAAAATGATGTAGTTGCTTATCGTTTGTTTACCGAAGAATTATTTGGTACAGAACATCCATATGGTTATAACTCTTCAGAAGACTCTTTTAGCAGTGTTACTATAGAAAATATACAACGACACTTCAAAGAGAATTACACGGCCAATAACTGTTCAATATTTGTTTCTGGAAAAGTTTCCACCACAATTATTGAACTCTTAGATCAACATTTTGGAGATTTACCTTCTGCAACAATTGTTGCGGCTCCTAATTGGGAATTACCCCCAATAACCCTTCCCAAAAAGATACATCAAGTACTTTCTGAAGATAGTTTACAGGCATCCATCCGTATTGGTCGCCGTACCTTTTCGAGAGAACACCCTGACTGTGATGCTTTTTACATGCTCAATATGGTCTTGGGTGGATACTTTGGTGCTCGACTCATGCAAAATCTTCGAGAAGTAAACGGATTCACCTATGGCGTCTACTCTTCCTTGGAAACATTACGCTATAGTGGTTACTGGTATATTCACACAGATGTAGGAAAAGATGTTAAAGATGCTGCATTGACTGAAATATATCGAGAGATACAACGTTTACAAGATGTACCAATTCCTCTACAAGAAATGGAAATGGTACGCAATTATACTTTAGGCATGCAATTGACCTCTTTGGATGGCGTGTTTAATATTGCCAGTATCAACAAAAGTTTACTAACGGCAGGTTTGGACGATTCTTGTTATTATAATTTCATCAAGACTATTCAAACCATTACACCAGAACAAATACAGGCAATGGCACAGAAATATTTGAACAAAGAGGATTTATTGGAAGTTGTTATTGAGTAATAACTTTTTTGTTCTTGACTAAGGAGATACTCTATGTCAAAGAACCATTATATTCAAAACCAATGATGTATCTAAAAATTATCTTAAGCCTGTTTTTTTGCTGTTTCTTACAAGAAACGCAAGCCCAAGCACCTGAAGTTTGTGCTCGTTTACTACTAGGATCAGGTCAAGACTCTATTACTTGGCAAGGGACTCCTTGTGCTGGTTTTGGAGGTTATGTTGTCTTGGGACAAGAAAACAACACAGGTCCTTTTGTTCCTTTAGATACTGTTACTACGACTAATATTGTTCATAATAATCCAAATGAGAGTATCTGGAACTATCGAGTTGGAATGCTTTGTAGTGGGACATTAACTAGTCTATCTATTACCGTTAGTAACCAGCGCCCTATTACGCCAGACTTACGAAGCGTTAGTATTGTCGGAAATTTGCCTGTTGTTACTTGGGATCCTAGCCCTAGCCCAGAAGTTATTGGTTATCAAGTTTACAAAGAAAACCCTTATGGGTCGGGCAATTATTTTCCTTATCCCAATGTTACCACTATTATTACGGGTACAACTTATACAGATATTGCTGCGATCGACTTGCTGGCACGTTATGCGATTATTGCCGTTAGTCCTTGTAACAAAAGTTTGCTTGGTTTGGGAAATCCTGTAGATGGCACGACTGGACCACATACTTCTATGGTGGTACAAGGGGTAATTGATTCTTGTAGTCAAGCTATTTCTTTGAATTGGAATGCTTATGAAAATTGGAAAGAGGGCATTCAAGGCTACGAAATTTGGCTAGATAAAAATGGTAGTGGATTTCAATTGCATCAAACTGTTTCTAACTCTACCACGCAATACAACTATAACAATGCTCAAGACAATGATGTCTTGCTCTTCCAAATTAGAGCCGTTGAAAAAAATAAAGTCAATCGAGCACTTTCGAACAGTCTACGTTTTGATGTACGTGTCAATCGTCCAATGGATTATCTCCATCTAACCAAATTAACCGTTACCAATGATAATGAAATTGACCTTAGTTGGGAATGGGACACCGATGTAGATTATGCTGGCGGAAATTTGTTAAATGGCATTGATTCTGGTAATTTAACCTCTCGTTTAAATTTACCTGTCATTGGTTCTACAGTAAATGGTTTTACAGATACTCAAGTAGAACCACAAAAAAATTCCTATTATTATAAAGTACAAACAGAAGATGCTTGTGGGCATATTGTCACTAGTAATTTAGGACAGACAATACTCCTAGAAGCTGCTGCCTTAAAAAGTTTTGAAAATCACATTACTTGGACGGCAGGAACCTTGGAATATGGAACGGTTCAAGATTATTGGCTGTACAAATACATTAACAATACCCCTCAACGCATTGCCATTCTTCCAGCAACTGAACTTTCGTATACAGATGCTTTAGATGTCACCAACGAAAACGAGGCTGAGAATTGTTACTTTGTGGTGGCAAATGTCGTTGTCGATTTCCCAAATGGGCAATCTATTTTCACACAAAGCCAATCCAATAGAGACTGTGTCGTACAAGGTTCTAACATTCAAATTCCCAATGCGGTTTCGCCCAATGGAGAAAATCGTTCGTTTCGCCCAATTATCGTTTTCAGTCGCAGTATTTTTAGCTATTCGATGTTAATTTTTGATCGCTATGGGCAACAGATTTTTGAAGCTAAGGATTTGTACGATGCTTGGGATGGCACCAAAGATGGACAGCCACTAAAGATGGGTATGTATGTCTACTTAATTCGCTTTCAAGCGCCTAATGGCACTTGGATTGAACGTCGTGGAACGGTTATGTTGGTGCGTTAGGGGTTTACCTTAACTATTTTCATTTTCTTAGAATCCTCTGCTAACAATTCAAAATATTGCGGTTCTCTCTTCGCCCCTTCACAAATAATACGAAATTAAATAAAGGATGTCGTGTAATAACAAACAAACTAGCGTCTCTAAAAGGTGCACCTTTTTTATAACTTCTATTTTTCCTAGCCATTATCACTAGCCTCCTCCCAATTCAACTCTTTTAATTTTTCTAAGAATGAAATCGCTCCAAAACGACCATTCAAATAACCTTTTTTAAGCACTAAGTCTGGTCGAACTTTAAAATCACTCAAAGGATATAGTTCTGTTGCCTCACTTTTATTTTTTTCTGCAAACCAAATCTCATCTTGACGGAAGATGTTTAAATCTAACAACTGTGCTTCATGTGTTGAGAAGATTAGTTGTCCTTTGGTTTCTTTCGTGTCCATGAAAAGCTTGATGAGTTCTTTGGTTAATGTTGGATGGACACTTCTGTTAATTTCATCTATGATGAAAACTCGACCATTCATAATTGCAAAATGTATCGTAGGCAAAAGATCTAATAATCTTTGTGTTCCATCTGACTCTTCCTCTATTTCAAAAGTTACAGCAGAATTAGAAGAAGTTTTGTGTTTTGTTATCATCTGACAAACAAATATATCTCCTTCCTTTTTTACCACAGTGTATTTTTTCCCATCTGAATCATTAATATTAACAAATGGTCTTTCTCTTAGCTCTTTTCTTATCATATCTTGCATCTCTTTATCATCCTCCCCTAAAAAGTCTTCCATTTTATATTCTTCAAAACCTAAAGATGTAATTCCCTTATCCAAATTTGAAATCATTTTTTGAGTAAACTCAAAAGCAGGACTTGCAGCAGCCGCATTAAATCCACCAGTATCTAGCTTTGTCTCAGGATAAACAATAAATAACCTACTATCAAACCAATCAAAAGCTAATTGCACTTTATCAAACTCTATAGAGTCCATATATGCCTTTGTCAAAAATAGTTCATTATTTTTTAACAGCTTTGTCTCATATAATTTAATTAGAAGCTGGTTTTTAGGTGTACTTTTATATTCATCTGCAACCACCAAACTTTCTTTTTTTGTTATTCTTTCAAATAACATTTTATCCTCATCGTTACTCAATATTTCATATAAAGATTCTTCAAGAATAATATCATCAAGAATTGAAACATTATATGCAAAAAAAATGTCGCCTTCAATAAATTCAATTTCAAATATTGATGGTTTATTTTTACAAATATTATCTAATTTAAAATATTTATTGTGCTGTGTATATCCTCTCCCCAAAACTAAGCCCTTCAAAAAAAGCCAAAGCCTTCACCAAATTAGACTTTCCTGCACCATTTGCTCCATACAAAGCAGCAGCACGAACAAAGTCACCCCTCTTTTGATGGTAGATATGCTCTTTCTTAGACCTTGGGCTGCCCGCAAGTATATTAAATTCCGTTTCGTCCTTAAAAGAAAGAAAATTAGTTACGTTAAATCGAATTAGCATAAGATTTAGTTGAGAGATTTTTTCGATTAATTACAGTTAACTAATAAAAAAGCACTACTTCATTAACACAAAAATAAAGGTTTTCTTAAACCATTCAATTGCATTTCTCCCCAATCCTTTGTAAATTGCTAGTTTAAGAGCTAGTTTAAGAGCTAGTATTATAGCTTTACAGAGAAGATAATAACACACAATAAGTATAATAAATATGAAAACGAAAAAAGAGATTGTTGATAATTGGTTGCCGAGATATACGGGCACAAACCTAGATGAATTTGGAGATTATGTACTCTTGGTCAACTTTAGTGGTTATGTAGTAGAATTTGCAGAAATGCACAATGTGGAGATTAAAGGTTATGGCAAGGCGATGCAAACGGCTACGGCAGATGGCATTACCATTATTAATTTTGGGATGGGAAGTCCCAACGCAGCTACTATCATGGATTTGTTAACAGCAATTCACCCTAAAGCTTGTTTGTTCTTGGGTAAATGTGGTGGTTTGAGAAGTGATAAAAATAAAGTGGGTGATTTAATTTTACCAATTGCAGCTGTTAGAGGAGAGGGAACCTCGGATGATTATTTCCCACCAGAAGTGCCTGCCCTACCTGCTTTTGCTTTACAGAAAGCAATTTCTACTACTATTCGTGATAATGATATGGATTATTGGACCGGAACAGTTTATACGACCAACCGTCGAGTTTGGGAACACGATCAAGAGTTTAAGGACTATTTGCGTGCCATTCGTTGTTTGGCAATTGATATGGAAACTGCTACCTTGTTTATTACTGCTTTTCGCAATAAAATCTCAGCAGGTGCTTTGCTATTAGTTTCGGATATGCCAATGACGCCAGAAGGGGTCAAAACATCACAGAGTGATAATGCTGTTACCAAAAACTTTGTCAATAGACATTTGGAAATTGGTATCAAATCATTACAACAATTAATAAATAATGGTTTAACGGTTAAACATTTGCACTTTTAGAACTACCATTTTTTCTAAAAAACAAAAAATTAAAGGGTATGTGTCCAAAATTCACATGCCCATTTTTTATGCATTTTTATAAACTTCGCTACCTTTACCTTTTTTAGTAAAATAGATTTATAAAAATACGGATTTGAAACTTTATATTTCAGTCCACCAATCTTATTAATAAAATGAAATTTCATATAGAACTTGTTGTCGATATCTCTTTTGCCAAATTATTAGATTTGTTTGAAAATCCTGAAAATTTAAAAAGATGGCAACCCAACGTTATTAGTTTCACCCCTTTGTCTGGAGAAATTGGTCATGAAGGAGCTACCGCTGAAATTCGTTATAACATGGTTATTAAAGAAATCGTGATGAAGGAAACCGTTCTAAAACGTAATATTCCAGACGAGTTTGTTTTGCGTTATGATTCTGATGGTGTTACCAATACAGTTACGAATAACTTCAAAGAAATTGCCCCCAACAAAACACGTTGGATTATGGAAAATAACTTCCAATTTAAAGGCATTATGAAATATGCTGCTTTGGCAATGAAAGGTATTTTCAAGAAACAAACAGAAATGACTATGGAGCGATTTAAGAAATTTGCAGAGGAAATTTCTAAGGAGGAAGCTTAATGGATTTTGAGAATTTGAAAATTTAATTTACCTAAATTAATTATTACAATCCAAATGAAAATTGCACTTACTGCCTGCCTACTTACAATCACGATATTTTGCTTGGGACAATCCACTAAAATTGATCTCAAGAACATTACCATTGCTCGTGATACTTGGGGAGTTCCGCACATTTTTACAAAAACGGATGTTGAAGCTGCCTATGGTTTGGCTTGGGCGCATTGTGAAGATAATTTTGAACAAATTCAAGAACCATTCTTAGCTGCCAAAGGAATGTTGGGATCTGTTTTGGGAAAAGATGGTGCTTTGTTCGATGCTGTTAGTTTCTTGATAGATTCTAGAAAAGTGGTTGAAGAAAAATACGAAAGTACCTTTTCTCCAAAGTTCAAGAAGATGTTGGAAGCATATTCTAGTGCTGTCAATCGTTATGCAGAACTACACCCTAAAGAAATTCGACATAAAAAATTGTTCCCCATTTCGCCAAAGGATATTGTAGTCGCTTATAATATTTCGACCTCTCTAATTTCTAACATTCAGTTTAATCTGGGGCGATTATTTCAAGCAAATCTAGAACCAATCACATCTAGCAATCAAAAACCGTTAACGGCAGGTTCCAATGGGATTGCGATTGCGCCACACAAAACCAAAGAAGGAAAAACCTTTTTGGTTTCTAATTCTCACCAACCTTTGCGCTCGTACTTATCTTGGTATGAAGTGCATATTCATACCGAAGAAGGTTGGAATTTTACGGGCGCTACCTTTTGTGGTGGCATCACGCCTTTTGTAGGCACCAATGAACATTTGGGATGGACACATTGTGTGAATTACAATGATTATTCAGATGTTTTTGAGTTAAAAATGCATCCTACAGAAAAGTTGAAATATAAATTGGATGGAGAATGGTTGGATTTAGAAGAACGTGTTTGGAAAGCAAAGGTCAAAGTTTGGATTTTTAAATTTGGTATTAAAAAGAAGTTTTACTGGAGTAAATATGGTCCTGTCATTAAAAATAAGGCTGGTTTTTATGCGATGCGTTTTCCTTCCAACATGGTCATTGGAGCACCTGAACAGTGGTACCACATGAATAAGGCAACCAATTTTTCAGAATTTAAAGCTGCCTTAAATCGCCAGGAACAACCAAGTATTAGTACTACTTATGCTGACAAAGAAGGCAATATTTTATTTGTTGATAATGGGTTGTTTCCTTATCGAAATCCCAATTATGATTGGAGAAATATGGTCCCTGGAGATACTTCTGCCACGCTTTGGGCTCCTAAGTTTATGCCGATGGACAGCATTTTAAAAGTAGAAAACCCTCCCTCTGGTTATATCTTTCACATGAATGGAAGCGGATTCAACTCTACTTCTGATGCAGACAATCCAAGAATATCTGACTATAATCCAACGATGGGGTACATTACTAGAAGCCTTCCAAGACAGTTGCGTTTTAAGGACTTAATGGCACAACATGACAAGTTAAGTTATGAAGATTTTAAAAACATCAAGTACGATCAGAAGCATCGTTTTCCCTTATACACTCGAACCATAGAAAACTGGGATTTGATCCGAAATTTATCGCCAGAAAAGTATCCTAAAATAGCAGATATCATTGCTGTCTTTTCTAAATGGGATGGCAATGCAGATATAAAGAACAAACAAGCTGCTATTTTTGCGCTCTCCACACTTTATATTACTGAATATCGTAGCAAAAAGGGCATTTCTGACATAGCTGGTTCAATGGAAGAAGAAGAATTTGCAGAAGCACTTTTGTATGCTCAAAAGTATCTTTTAAAGCATTTCAAAAGCCTAGAAGTAGAACTGGGCAATTTCCAAAAACACGTTCGAGGAGATAAAGTAATGCCTGTTAGTGGAGTGCCAGAATCTATTGCAGCTATGTTTACCGTTCCTTGGAAAAAGGGCGTTCACCAAAGTGATTTGGGAGAATCTTTTATCCTTTTTGCAACCTACAATAAAGAGGGCGTTGAAAAAATTGAAAGCATTAATTGTTATGGGGCTTCTAATCGCCCAGATAGTCCACATTACAACGATCAAATGGACTTGTATTTGGAGAAAAAAACGAAAGTGATGAGTTTGGATAAGGAAGC
>ENA-ORXM01001302-ORXM01001302.1-marine-metagenome-genome-assembly--contig:-NODE-1302-length-35632-cov-124.154577_pt1 | contig 35632 bp, 26 predicted proteins | sample MGYA00237867_ERZ511480 | MGnify/ENA primary metagenome ERZ511480 (study PRJEB26309, sample SAMN06266103) | marine metagenome | isolation source: Algal blade | place: United Kingdom:Sidmouth, United... | reverse complement strand
CTGATTTTGACAAATCGCTTTGGCAATATATGCTCAGCAAATAGCTTTAGAAATTTGACTCCACATATGGTTTTACACTTTAGCTGATTTTTCTTCCTGTCAGTGTATCTGAATGTGACATGAGTTTTAGTCATTTTCAAGATTCTGTGATTGCTGATACAGATCTTATGTGTGTATCGACCCAGATATTCTAATACCTGATCAGGACCTCCAAAGGCTTTTTTAGCATAGACATTAAAACCCTTAGTGTACATCAAGCGCTTCAACTTTGTGTAATCTTGAGTGCTCATTGATTTAGGCAGCGTGAGCTGACCAGCCTTGAATTGCTCATGGATCATAGCCATCAGTTTGCCTTGGGCGTCTAAGCATAGTGGGACTCTTAAGTCCGTCTCTGGTTTAATTAGTTCTGAAGGATCCTATGCCACTTGCTTTATACTTCTTTACATAGCTCTTTACTGTCCTGCGATCTATGCCCAACAGCTTGGATATCTTCCGCATGGAACAGCCTTGGGCATGCAGTCTAATGATTTTCTTTTGTTGCATATCAATGATTCTTGTGTTACTCAATTCGCTAATTTTTAGTGAAGTAAATAAGAATCAGTGCTTGGTCTTGTAGTGGTACACTTTAGATGAGATTTAGTGGTACACTTTGGATGAGATTATGCATTTTCATAGATAAAGGCAATTCTTGCATGATAATAGACGAATTATTTGTGTTGCTACAGTGGTTGAAATAGATAACAAGTCAAACTAGTTAGTTTCATTAGTTCCAATCAAATAATTATATAATGTATTCGCACAGAATAATTGCATCTTAGAATTTGTATCAATTAGTAATGGATCATCGGATTCAATATATTTACCATGGAAAATTGCCCCTCGTAGGCTAACCTTCCCTTTCCACTCTAGATCAAAATTAGTAGGATTTATTTTCATTATTTCAAAAAATTCAGTAAACTGATCTTTTTGTGGTAAATACTTTATGTTTACTAACTTATCATCTTTAGCTGATTCAAACACCTCTTTTTCCTTGTCGATAACATATGCTTTAATCTCCTGTAATTTAGCACGTATAAAGTCATTTATCCTCTTACCAATAGTAAATCTAAATTTTTCCTTATTTGGTTTATTTCCTTGCAATTCATTTCTAAGTTTTTCTAATACTGTATAATATAACATAAATTCTGTAGTGCCGTCAGACGATAAAGCTTGGTTAAATAGTTTTATAGTTTGGTCGACAAAGTCTGAATTATTCACTAATGAATGATTGACTTTCGAAAGAAACTCTAAGATAGGCTGATTGATTAGAAATCTTCCTAAATTTTTATTTAACACCTTTACTTTATCTTCTTTTGGTCTATGCTGAACCGTACTTGTCTCTATTGAGTTTAGTATGGCAATTTTATAATCAATGTCATTACCTTGGAAGAATGATAAACACGAAGTAATCAAGCAAGAGTATTTAAGTAAAACCTCTGAAGTCAAAACGGTATGATTTAATAGGATTCTTGGTTTTCTATCAATCAATAAGTAGTATTTATCCTTGTCCTTTTCTAGTGTTTCATGAAAATCTAATATTAATTGACATTCACCAAATTTAATTGGATTTTTTTGCAATGTATAAGATAGCCACTGCTTAGGATTTGAATTAAAACCGTCTACTTCAATTATTGTATTAAACAAATCATAAGCATGATTATCTAGATATAATTCCGAAATAATTATCTGCTCACTAAATTTTTTGCTTTGCTTATATAATAACAATGGTTCGGTAAAGAATCAGGCTGCAATTTTGCCATAATCTAAGACCTGTTTATATATATCATCAATTTTTATCAAATTATGGTCAAAACCATAGATGGAAAATATTCTTTTGAGCATAATTCTGTTCTGTAATTCTGTTTTTACATCTGTTATACATAAAGAGATTGATTCATTTTTAGGTACTCCTTTTCTTAGTATGGTTTTAGCTATGGATACTGCGCTCATTGAAGCATTATAGTGAAAGTGCAACTTGTTGATGCTTCTTGCTTGACAGTTTTGTAGTCCCGTGCTTTGCTTTGCATCTCTAAATATAAATTCCATTTGAAAGCGACTACGATAATATTTTAATATTTGATCTGAAGATCTTTCTAAATTGGTGCTAAAAAATAACTTAACTACATCCTTTACTTTTTCTTTATGAAAATAAACATAGCATAATTTTATTTTTCGTTTTAATCCTACACTGTATACAACGGCGGAATAAATTGTTTTTTCAGAATCTGAATATACCTTTTCGAATCTTCGTCTATCTATCTTCTTTGTATCTATTTTACCAGCATATTGTCTTGGTCTGCCTCTTCCATTTTGCCTGTCCCCGTTGTACAGGTATTGTAAGTTAGCATCATCTCGCATACGAGATATCAATTCCATAGACGTGTGATCACATACTGCATCTACATATTTTATTTTAGCAAAATAACCGTCACATACCAATATATTACTGAGTTCTGATAACTCGTGACTGCGATCTATAAGTATTTCTGCATAGTGATCAACTAATGTTTTAGAGCTTCCTATAGTATCTTTTTTCGCTGGAGGGCTTGCTACAGCCTCTAAGTGATAGGCCGTATTCTGATCGACATCTATAACCGCAAAGCTTCCTATTTCCAAACCTCGCTTGTAAGCTCCAGCGCAACCAGAATAGAAATTGCCCAAACCTGGGGTAGATTTACCACTCTTGCTAATATGACTTGGATCGAACCCTATGATAACTTCATTACTACATTCCTGCTTGACAAATATTTTATTGAAGTCCAACCAATTAAAATTTTTTTCGAATTGATAACGATAACTCTTCTCGTTTTTACCGCCTTGTCTACTAAGTTGTAGAAAATTTACGCGACCTCGCATCCCCAAAAATAACATCAGTATATGAATTATAAATTCTTTCCTTTTCTTATTATGCCCATTCATTTTACTTAATATTGTTCCTATCAGGATTCGTCCTGTAATAAATGCGTCTTGTGTAATCATTTTGTTGAAGCTTGTGATTACAGGTTGGCTTCTTTAGGCCAATTTACGCATTTATTTTTTTTACATATTTATTGCTACTTTTTTTACCGAACCATTGCTGTAATCATTATCTATGAAAGATTGAAGATATTTCTGAATTAGCATTGGTAAGCCCTTAATAGTCATTAAATCAAATTCCCATAGCTGCTCATCGCTCAATACGGTCTCTACTAATTGATTAAGTTGAATATCTTGAGTATGATATGCGCGCCATAGATTACTGAATAAGTCGATCACTTCTTGACTATCATTTAAAGGGATTATATCTGACTCAGTTTTCCCGCGATAGAACCAGATGTAGCTGGCAAGGACAAAGACGATCCTATTAGGTAGTTTCTTTTTTACCTTATGATAGCTCAATAATGAGGGCAGCACACGAGTTCTAAATTTCGATATCGAATTGAGTGCTATGCTGATCAGGCGATGATGTATATAAGGGTTTCGAAATCGATCAAGAATATCATTGGCGTATGATTTCAGAAAATCTTTTGGATAATCTAATGACGGTAAAATTTCCTCGTACAATAATTCATCTAAGAAATTTCCAATTACTGTGTCATCAATGGTTTCTCTGACTTCATTAATCCCCATGAGGTAACCGACTGGCACCATTGAAGTATGCAGCCCATTCAGAATTCGCACTTTTAATTGGCGATATTTTGTCATATCATCCGTAAAGACAACGTTGAGGTCAGTCTCTCCGAATGGCAGTTTAACATTTAGGTCTAATGGAGACTGAATAACGAAAATATGGTATGGCTCGACACTGACCTCCAGCTGATCAACGATTCCAAAATCCTCATAGATTTCACCCCGCCTATCTTCTGGAAAGCCTGGGACTATTCTATCGACTAAGGTATTACAGAACACATTATTCGATTTTACCCAATTTTGAAAGTCAGATCCTAAATTCCAAGATGCTATATACTGAAGGATACATTCCTGTAATACTAAGCCATTATCTTCTATCAATTCGCATGGCAGAAAGATACATCCCTTTTCTTTCGCACCTTCGAAAAACATAAAGCGATGATGCAACCATCTTGTCACTTTTGCTGGAAATTCATGTGGAGGGTTCTGACTTACCAGGTCAGCGGAACTGAACTTGATTCCTGACTCTGTCGTATTTGACACGATATACTGTATACTTGAAATTTCAGCTGTCAGTAGAAAATCTTCCCACGCTAAATAAGGGTGCACCACTTTACTGATGCAATCAATCAACTGACGTTCACTGATCAGAACTCCATCTTTAATGCCATTTATTGTGGTATGATACAGACCGTGTTGCAATCTTAAATCCTCATAATCTCCACGTTTAGTTGGTTTTACAACGACTATATTTCCATTGAAATCCGTTTGCTCATTGAGCACTTGAATCATCCAATCGAAATATCCACGAAGAAAGTTACCTCCTCCAAATTGAAGTATTTTATCGCTCCGTTTTTCTCGATTTTGTAGCACTTTGTCAATTCTCGGGTTGACGGTTGGCCAATCTTTATCAAATCTCATATTCTCCTAGCTTAGACATTAAGTAGACTGGCCAATTCGACCAAAGTTAGCTCAAATATAAAGCTCAAAATATTAAAAATAATTATACATGAATTTTTGTCTTAAGTCGAATTGTGCTTCAACATCATACCTTACTGTGATTAAATCCACTACATACTTAAACTATGCTCATAGACAATGCTACTAACAAACCATTTGGAGTAACCAAAAGCACATACATTATAGCATTTCCCCCACTTTTCAAATATATTAGACTTACAAAGTATTTAGCCCGCAAGCAATCAACGATATCATGACGAAACCATTTATTATTATTTCATCACTACTTTACACGCTTCTCTCACTCGCATCATGCCATAGTTCGGCTGAGATAGATGAAAGTCCAAAACCTAATATTATCTATATTATGTCCGACGATCATACGACTCAGGCGTTTGGTATCTATGGAAGCAGGTTATCAGAATTGAACCCTACGCCCGAGCTAGACCAACTGGCTAGAGAGGGAATGATCTTCGATAATGTCTATGTGAATAATGCTATCTGCGTGCCGAGCCGGGCAGCCATCATAACGGGTCAGCGAGCGCAAACTAATGGAGTTATTGATCTGGAGGGTTCTATAGCTCCTGAGAAACAATATCTTCCAATAGAAATGAATAAGCTTGGGTATGAAACTGCAATTGTGGGAAAATGGCATTTACACCATGAACCAGCTGCCTTTGACTACTATCAAGTACTTCCATCACAAGGCAAATACTTCGACCCCGAATTTAGAGTGAGAGGTGATAATCCATGGCCTGGAAATGTCGTACAGATCGAAGGGCATTCTTCTGATGTCATAACTGATATCAGCATAGACTGGTTAGCTAATAAGCGCAACAAAGACCAACCTTTCTTTTTGATGCATCATTTTAAAGCGCCACACGACGATTTTGAAAATGCGCCAAGATACGATGATTATTTAGCTGAAACCTTCATTCCAGAACCAGAAAGTCTATACGACAATCAACAAAATGGATCTGTTGGTACGCGAGGTGCTATGGATTCTCTGACCAGGATAGTAGGATCCTCAGTATCACATAGAAATCTAATCAGAAATCAAGCCATGAATATATTTTGGAACGACAGTACAGTATATAAGAAATATAGAGATGCGACTGACATCAGGCAAGAGGAATATGTGAAGTGGGAAATGTCCCCAGGGGAGAGAGATTATACCAGCCAGGTTTATCAGGATTATTTAAAAAAATATCTGCGCTGTGTAAAAGGAGTTGATGATAATATCAAGCGACTGATTGACTATTTAGAATCAGCGGGATTAATGGATAACACCATTCTTGTCTATACAGGAGATCAGGGCTTTATGTTAGGCGAGCATGACTATATCGATAAGCGGTGGATGTATGATGAGGCTATGCGGATGCCTTTTTTTGTTCGCTTTCCTGACAAAGTCACAGCGGGTACTCGATCAGATGCCATGATTAATAATACTGATTTTGCGCCTACACTGATAGAATTAGCAGGCGGAGACACCCCAAACTATATGCAAGGAAATAGCTTCAAACATATCCTTGAGACTGGCGAAGAGCCTAATGACTGGCCTCAGTCGACCTACTATCGATATTGGATGCATTTGGCTCACAAACATCAGAATCCTGCCCACTTTGGTATCAGGACAAAGGATCATAAATTAATATTTTTCTATGGGAAATATTGGGTCGATACAGATGATCCTAATGCTGACTGGAATAAGAAAAGCTGGGGCAATGATTTTACTAATCACACTCCGCCCGCATGGGAGTTCTATGATCTGACTGAAGATCCCAATGAAATGAATAATGCATATCATGATCCTACATATAAAAATACAATTGCCGACTTAAAGCAGCAACTGATCAAGCTGCGAGAAGATTTGAATGAGACAGACGATAACTATCCGCACATCCAGAAGGTAATAGATGAGCATTGGGGTGATTAAAGCATATTTTAATGGCTAAGAATCGACTCAATAAGATTTAGAATGGACTTTATAAGTCCTATAGCCAAACAACGCCACTATAAAAAAGCAAAATAGAGGTAACACAAATGAGAAATTAACTTCAGATACGCCTAGTATTAAGACATCGCTATATCCTGGACCACCTACATCTAAAATCATGCCTTGTAGTACTGGCATGATAGCACCGCCTACTATGGCCATCACTAAGAAGGCAGCACCAAATTTGGTATCCTCTCCTTGCCCTTCTAACGCAATGCCATAAATTGTCGGAAACATAATGGACATACACATTGAGACACCAACTAATGAATATAGTCCATTCATTCCGCTGATGAAAATAGCGCCTAAAGTAAAAGCGATCGCCCCTATCGAAAAAAACATCAATAACTTACCAGAAGATATGTATCTCAATAGATAAGTTCCAATCCACCGGCCAATTAAAAAGAGTACTAATGCCCAATAGGCATAGGTCACAGCGCTTCTATTATCTATGCCTAATGATTCAGCATATTGATATATATAGGTCCAGCACATGATCTGGGCACCGACATAAAACATCTGAGCTAATACTCCCTCGACAAACTGTCGACTCTTAAAGAGCCGCCTCACTGCACTCCCTGCGGATCCACCTCCTTCCTCTTTCTTCTCTGGCATCTTAACTAGAAAAACCAACACCAGCATAAATAATACAAACAAGCCTAAAATCACATAAGGATCTCTGACGACCATGAGGTCAGCCTGACGCACGGCTTCTTTCGCAGGTGCTGCAAGGCTATCGTACACTGAATTTCCTTGAGCATCTATGTCATCTGATTGTAAAGAGCCTAAAATGAAAGTCTGTGCAACATATAAGCCAGTTAAAGCACCAATGGGATTAAATGCTTGTGCCAGATTTAATCTTCTGGTTGCTGTTCTTTCGTCTCCCATTGAGAGTATGAAGGGATTCGCTGTCGTCTCTAAAAATGCTAAGCCAAATGTCAGTATGTATAAGGCCGCAAGAAAAAATCCAAAAGCTTGATACTGAGCGGCTGGATAAAATAATAACGCTCCAATAGCATATAATAATAATCCCAAAAGAATTCCCTTCTTGTAGCTATACTTCTTTACAAATAGGGCAGCAGGAAATGCCATCGTAAAGTAACCTCCGTAAAACGCCATCTGGACCCAAGAAGCTTGAGTATTGTTTAGCTCAAGAATCTTCTTGAACGCAGAGACCATGGGATTTGTGATATCATTAGCAAAACCCCAGAGTGCAAATAAAGAGGTTATTAAAATGAATGGCAGCAAGACATCCCTTGATACCACAGGAAGGTGATCATTATTTTCCATTACAGCTAAGTGTGTAGTTAATTCAGAATAATTATCTTATATCGTAATTTCCAAGACATGGGCAAAATCTCCTTTCTTCTGACCAAGACCCTTAATGTCCAGACCCTGATTGGTATGACTGTAGTTTATGTTGACGTCACTCCCTAATAGACGTACGTTAGTTATATCTAAATCGCTGCCGAACTCATTTCCCTTTCCCAATGATCTGATCACTACATTTCCGTCAGCTGGCCATGCCATCATGATAGCATAAAGTTTATTACCCTTCTGCGTGAAGCGAATGTCTTGTCCCGTGAAGTCCTTGTTATTACCTTCAGAGTGGTGACCTTCTTTAACTTCTGTAGGCCCTTCACCGAATGTCTTCCAATAATCTGTTTCATAAATTGCTTCCCCATTCACGGACAACCAGTCCCCGATTTGCAAAAGAATTTTTTGTTGATCCTCAGGAATAGACCCATCTGCACGAGGACCCACATTAAGCAGTAGATTACCATTTTTAGAAACAATATCTACTAAGTCATCGATAAGCTGATCTGCAGTTTTAGATTTCCAATTCGTCACATAGCACCATGAGTTTTTACCGATGGACGTGTCTGTCTGCCACGGCAACTTGCGTATACCTGGCAACTTACCCCGTTCTAAATCGTAGATGACAGTACCTTCTGGGAAAGCTTCATGATCAAAGTTCTTATCATTAATGACTACCTCTTTACCCCACTCTAACCCTTTATTATAGTAGTAGGCAGCTATTTTAGGTCGATAATCAGCAAAGTCTGGGATGTCCAGATAGAAATCAAACCATAGGATGTCTGGTTTATAATTATCAATTAAATCTACGGTGCGATCGTACCATAATTTTTTAAATTCTTCTGAGACGGGCTCTCGAAGATTCTTTCCTTTTGATGAATAGAGATCCGCATATTCAGGCTCCACAGTATCGAAGTGATCCTTCTTATTATAGAATGACCAATTAAAAGCATAGTGTGAAGAGGCTCCCATGATTAATCCTTTTTCGCGTCCGACTTTAAAAAGTTCTCCTAATACGTCACGCTTAGGGCCCATATCAACAGAGTTCCATCGAGTCGTATTTGACTTGTACATGGCAAATCCATCATGGTGGTCAGCTACCGGAATTACATATCTAGCGCCAGCTTTTTTGAACAAATCTATCCATTCTACTGGATCAAATTTCTCGGCCTTGAACATAGGAATAAAGTCCTTGTAGCCAAATTCTTTTTGATCCCCCCACTTTTGTTTATGATGGAGATAGGTAGGGTTTGGTCCATCTTTCTGAGGCGTAAGTTGCGCTGTGAAAGTGGCGGTATCCATGTACATCTGTCTGGGGTACCATTCAGATCCATAGGCAGGAACAGCATACGCTCCCCAATGAATAAAAATTCCAAATTTTTGATCGTTGAACCATTCAGGATCTTTATAATTTTCTTTTATTGATTCCCAATTTGGCTGAAAACTTAATGCAGCATCTGTGTTTTCAGTGACTTCCTCTTTATTCTCTTTCTTATCGGAACATGATGCCAAAACTAAGCACAATGTGACACCAGCCAGGAGTAGCTTACGTATTACCATATCGTTAAAATTTGTACCTAACGAAATTCTAGATTTTTGTATCATTTTAATATATAGATGTGTTGATCTATGCAACAGATGATTAATTCGCTTTGCGTATGTGAATTTTTAGTTGACCGTCATTTATTCCAGTCAATATCCCGAGCTCGCCATCTGCCATCATTATGGACTGTACTTCTTTTACATTCTCTGGTACACAATATCCACTTTCCAAATGATTTAGCGCGCGATATTCGCCAGAATCTGTGCCTAAGAATAAAGATCCAATTGAGGCATCTGCTCGTGTCGTTTCCACCTCAACCTCGTACTTGTTCCCTGCTATCAGAATATCCATCAGCCCATCTTCATTAAAATCCTCAATCACAACACCATTCACCGCAGAAAACTGAGCCTCAGCGGGTAGTTTTTGGATATTAAGAATCCCTTCATTATTTTCAAGAATTACGCTGGCAAATTGTTGAGCTATATATTTAACACCTAAGGTTTTATCAGCTCCAATTATATCTGTAATATCCGCTTTGGCAAATTCAGAGTAGCTATTAAATTTTGTAGCAATTTCTGGCATCTGCTGAGCGCTGCATTGCCATCCTCGTACAGGAACTTCTCTATCCTTATACAGCTTAGTTAGAAAAATATCATTCGTCCCATTTTGATCAAAGTCATCTGCATATATGGCAAATGGACTCTCCTCGCTGGCTTTAAATTTATAGTTCAAGCCTATGTTGCCAACGACGTAATCCGTATCACCATCCAAATCAAGATCAGCAGCGACTATTTTATTCCACCACCCATTTGTTTTATCCAGCCCGAAGGAGGCTGTTACATTTTTAAATACGTTACCATCTCTCCTTAATATGGTTATTGGCATCCACTCACCTACCAAGATTATTTCCTCAGCCCCATCACCATCCACATCACTCCACACTGCGGAGGTGACCATGCCTACATTCTGCAAGTCAGGAGCTACTACAGCGGTCACGTCTTCGAATACCCCATCTACATTTTCTAAAATGCTGGAAGATGGAGCTCTTGGATACCCATCTGGTATTAATCTCCCTCCTACGAAAAGATCCAAATCACCATCACCATCGAAGTCGAGTGGTTGGACACATGATCCACTCTCTCGCATATCGGGGAGCTTATCTGACTTAGCAAAGACGCCGTAACCATCATTTAAATATAAGCGATCTTGTAAATTTTCTGACTTGCGCTTAAATTCATTTCCTCCGCTCACTACGTATAGATCTAAATCTTCATCGCCATCAGCATCAAAAAAAACAGCCCCAACATCTTCATGAACTGCATCCCTCAAAAATACATTTTGGGTAGTAGCTTTAAAAGTTCCTTCTCTCTCCTGGAGATATATCATGCCACTTTGGCTGGCGGCACCCCCCACATAAATGTCTTCTAATTTATCATTATTTATATCTGCTACCGTTATACATGGTCCGCTCTGTGATAATTTATGTGGCAGTAATATTTGATTCCTAAAATCATCATATGCGTTTTCTTTATGAATAAAGGGCGCATCAAAGACATCATCAGTAGCCTCACGTAGTACTGCATGTACCGTGGCTTTTGAAGACTCTGAATCGTAAGCATCTTTGTAGTCAACCGTTATTTCTTGATTACTTTCTATATCTTTTAGAATACTTACTCTGCCATCACTCCACTGCACTTTACATTCTGCGATTAGGGTAGCTCCACCAAGACCAAAATGGATGATAGGTTCGACCGAAGATAAATATCCTCTGACAGTTTTAAATTCATGAAATTGTAAATGGCCATCATATTTGATCGTTACCTTAGCGCCGAGGCCTTCGGGGTTTTTGGCCGGACCCATCAGCTTTATTTTTAGGTATTTATTTTGGAGTTGCTCGGCATTATTTTTATACAGGAATGCCTCACCATCCATGTTGTTGACTATGAGATCAAGGTCACCATCGTTATCAAGATCCCCCACTGCTGCACCACTGGATAGACTGGCTTCACCCAAGCCCCATGCGTCAGCCTTGTTAGAAAACATTAAGCTTCCATTGTTCTTATATATATAATTGGGTATTTTATTTTCATTAAATAAATTGGTGATGTGCTCGGCCTTCTGTTCCTTAGTCTTGCTTTGGTTTTGAGGGTCACTCATATATTTTTGGAACTGAGCGTTAGCATCCTTATCCCATATATCTCTTTTAAATCCATTAGTGATAAAAATGTCGCGATAACCATCATTATCAAAGTCGCTTCCTAAGCATGCCCAACTCCAATCAGTTTTATCAACTCCAGCATATGCAGCAATATCGCTATAAATGCCATTACCTCGATTGAGGTGTAATTGATTGTGCATATATTGAAAGTGAAATCCGTTAGATGTCATGTCATTGAATAGCTTAGTATTCATAGATGCCATCGTAGTCTTAGATCGCTCATAATCCTCAGGCAGCATTTCTAACTGTATGATATCTTCAAAACCATCGTTATTAAAATCAACAACATCTAAGCCCATTGCATAGAATGGGACATGATTAAAATGAGCGTCAAGCTCCTCTTTAAAGGTAACATGATCCGTTGTGTTTGATTTTCCCTGATTAATGTATAGATAATCACGTTCAAGATAATCGTTAGATACCATGATATCTATTAGCCCATCACTGTCCATATCTGACGTAGCGAGACCAAGTCCATAACCGAAATTATTGATAATACCAGAAGCTTTGCCACGCTCGACGAACTTGCCATCTTCATTTATGTAAAGCTTGTCTCTAAAGAGATCATCTCCTTTCAATTTACCTGCAAGTACCTGCTGATAATTCAAAAAGAAAGTGTTAGGGCGATTCGTGACATATAAGTCTAGATCATTATCACCATCAACGTCGAAAAAAGAAGCCATCACAGAATAGCCATTCTCATCAATACCGAAGGCTGCTGCTTGCTCTATAAAAGTATTATCTCTTTGATTGATGTACAGCAGGTTGGTGCGATCTCTCGTGGCATCATTATATCCTCCACGACAGACATATATATCTAAATAACCATCTCCATTAATATCAGCCATCACTGTGCCATTATGCCATCCTCCTCCACCAGATACCATAGCTGATTCAGTAATATCATCAAATATAAAATCGCCTTTATTCAAATAGAGTTTATTGGGCACCTCGTTACCAATCAAATAGACGTCCGAAAGTCCGTCATTATTGATATCCCCAATGGCAACGCCTGCTCCGTTGTATACGTAATTAAATATAGCGAAGAAATTTTCGAAATTTTCTTCTACTCTATTATTAAAAGTGATATTGCTCTTTGCTGAGGGAACTGATGAAAATAGTTGTAATTCACTATTGATATTGATGTCACTCTGAATTTCATAAATTGTATCGTCATTGCAAGCTCCCGTAGATAGCAAGTATATGAATGCTATAAATAATTTTATGGTGACATGTATTCTCTTCATTAATCTCAGTCCACTAATTAATTACTCTAATTTAATGTTAATGAAATAGAAAAGCCCGAATGATTTTCAAACGGGCTTTTCGGAAAAAACTATATACTAATTAATTAGTTTCTGACAACGGAGATATTGTCCAAATACATATCGTATTTCATGTCAAGATGCCACGGTGTATTCCACATTTTTATTTGAATGTAATATTCACCAGGCGCTAAATTCTTAGTGCTAACAGCATTAAACCAAGCTCCACCAGCGGTCCTAAAGAATTGTTTAGTTGGTCCGTCATTAGTAGTATCAATAAGGGGGGTTGATATTTCAAATACATAGTCCGTACCAGAAGACATTATATCAGCGTATACGTCCATAGAGACAGTATATGCACCTTCTTCAGCTACCGTAAATGAAGCGTTTACGAATCTTAAAAAATTATTAGTAAAGGCAGGCTTGCCTGGTTCATCAAATGAAAACTTTAAACTAGCTGTCCCCTCAGTAAATCTCTCTGTAGAGGTGGTAAAATTTGCAGTTTTATCTTCTCCTCCACTTCCTAAAGCCACCCATTCTGCCAGGCTTTCAGATTCACCGTCGCTATTATTACAGTCTATTAGGTTAATTGAATTGTCACATGGAGGCGTAAGCCTGATTTCAATAAATTCTTCTTGCGTAGTCGAGCCTATACTCTCAGGGACACTTCTGAATATAGTAAGTTTAACAGAGTAATTTCCTACTTCAGGATATCTCACAGAAGGATTTCTTTCTGTGCTCGTAGCTGGTATTCCACCTTCAAACTCCCAAAGTATAGTATCCTCTTTTCGCTCATCTTCAAATGCCGATCTTCCAGATTTAGTCCTGTCGAAAAAATTTACTGTACTCCCAAACATGGCTACAAGCTTATCAGCTTCAAATTCAGGGTTGACAGTTGGAAATACTCTTACCTTAAATCCATTACTCTCGACGGTACCGTCCGGATAGGTGACCTCCAATTCTGTAAGGTAGCCGTTATTGACCTCTCCTCCAGCACCTAATGAGGGTTCGGGATAGACGACCGTTACGGATTCTTGATCAGAAGTTGTCGTAGTACCACCTTCAAAGCTCCATGCTCGGGATGCCACATTCAAAGAAGAATCTATATAAGTTATTTCTTCTCCCTCCGTGATGACGAGTTTATTAGCGGTTGCCTTAAATGCAATCTCTCTTAAACCATCGGTCACATCCATGCTATCTTCGCAGGCAGTAAATGCCAGTAATACAGACAAAAATGCAAGATAATTTATAATAGGTATATGGTTCAGCATGTGTTTCATAATAGACTTTATTTTTAATATTAATACCCAGGATTCTGTACCAAATTGGGATTAATTCTAATTTCTGAATTCGGAATCGGCCACCTCATTTCAAAATCTTGGAACTCCGTAATCGGATCACCTGCGTTAGGTCCACCCTGAGTGATACCGGATATGGCTTCTTGGTATTTTCCAAAACGTATCAGATCATTTCTTCTCCACCCTTCCAGGCAAAGTTCATGGCGTCTTTCATTAATTAAGGCTGTTGCGTTTTCGTCTTGAGTACCTAAGACCATTGCAGGCAGTGCATCTGGGTTCAGCCTGGCTCTATCTCTCAATCTATTGACTGTCATATCAATATCTCCTTGAGTTAATTTCCCTTGACCATTCAGTGCTTCTGCGTACATCAGTAATACATCTGCGTAGCGAATGTATGGGTTATCAAATGGCGTATCATTAGGGTAACTGTTTGGCTTCTCAGCATGCCATTTCCATCCTCTCCAAGTATTCTGTCCTACTGTGCGGGCATCAGGGTTTGTCATAGCCTCTTCTGGTGTCCAGTCATTAGCATTGTGTTTGGCTATATTATTAAGTAGGCGCACATCATCTCTGTCATAGGAAGCTTCGAAGCCGTGATTTATGAAGCAGGTACCCCATCCTCCGCCATTATTTACATTGCCATTAGGCCCGTAAAAAGTACTTAGTAAACCTCCCTCATTTTTCCCTGGTCCATCCATACCAATTGAAAAGACCATTTCTACACTTTGCTCATTATCTAAGTCAAACACTTCTGGGTAGCTAGATAATAAATCATAAACTCCGCTCTCTATGACCTGAGCCAATTTTTCTTCAGCTGACGCAAATTTGTCGCTTTGGTTCAGGGGGAAGCCTGTCATCTGCAAATAGACTTTACCTAGTAAGGCTTGAGCAGCTCCTTTAGTGGCGCGACCTCCTCCTTGCTCTTCTTCAAGTGCCGCTTCAGCAAAAGTTAAGTCCTCAATTATAAAAGCGTACACCTCTTCAGGAGAAGATTGTGCTACTTCTAAGTCATTTAGACTTGTGGTTTCGTTTTTGATCAGTGGAATGTTTTCCCAAGTAGATACCAATGCAAAATTGATAGTAGATCTCAAGAATTTAGCTTCAGCCACCATTCTATCACGAGATTCAATATCTATCTGTTCTGCGGTCATAGCGCCAATCCTGTCGACTGTGCTATTCACTCTATTGAGTGCTACAAATAGGTTTTCCCAAATATTCCTGACTGTATTATTAGTGGGAGTCAGCTGGTGCATATAGATTAACTTTCTATCTCCTGCCCATGGTGGTAGCACCACTTCATCAGCAGCTACAGTACCCCAGTGGATGGCCCAAGCGTCCACACCATTAGCACCTGAACCTATAATATTCTGAACAGCGTCGTACGCTCCGATCAGATATGTATCAGCACCTTTTTGATCTACCAATAGGCTATTAGGCGTGACAAATGTAGTGGGATTCTCTTCTAAGAAAGTTTCGCTACAAGCTGTAAATAAGCAGGCCACCAGGACCAACATCCACAATTGCGTAATTTTATTTGTTATCATATTACTGAATTTTATGTTAGTTAGTATATATTAAAAGCCGACGCTAAGTCCAATTCTGAATGTCCGTGCTCTAGGATATGAATCTACATCCAGACCTGGAGTCAACTGGTTGTTTCCAACACTTACATCAGGATCATATCCTGAGTAATTCGTCCATACATAAAGGTTATCGGCGGCAGCATAAAAGCGAACTGTTTTAATTCCAGCTTCGGATAAGATTCCTTTGGGTAGAGTGTAACCGAAAGTGATATTACTCAGGCGAAGAAAAGAACCGTCTTCTACATACGTTGAGTATGCATTACCAGCTATACCAGCATCTCCGTCACCCCAAATGACGGGTACATCTGTATCAGTATTTTCTGGTGTCCATCTATCTCTAACTAAACCATATTTATTGAAATATGGTATAGCTTGTGCTGTTGCTTGTTTTATATTTTTATTATAAATATCATTTCCATAAGACCACGAAAGTAGTGCAGAGAGATCAAAATTTCCGTATGAGAAATTATTGGTCAATCCGCCAAAATGTTCAGGCACCACATTACCAATAATTGTTCTATCGTCGGAGTTAACTATTCCATCATTATTCTGATCTACAAATTTTGGCATTCCAGGGCGATAGCGGCTCGCGTCCGGCTGACCCGCAGATACCACAGTTCCATCCTTTAAGGCATATACCACATCGTAATAAGGGATGCCCTGTGCCTCCGCATCAGCATAAATTTTCTCTGCTGCCTGAGCATTGCTCAATCCTTCAAATGCAGTGAAGTCATCATATGAATATACACCTTCAACCTCTATACCAAATATGGAACCCAATGGCTCACCTACTCGGACTATATAATCATCCGTAATCTGATTATCTCCGATAGCTCTAATGAAAAACTCTTCTGCGCTACCCAGATCAGTAACCTTATTTTTATTAAAACTTATATTAAAATCAGAGGTCCAAGAAAATTTATTCTTTTGAATATTGATCGTGCTTAATGCAAATTCAAATCCAGAATTTCTTAAGGATCCTAAGTTCTTGAAAGCTGTCTTAAATCCAGAAGTTGATGGTAGTGGGACCTCTAATAATAAATCTGTCGTATTCTTTACATAGTAGTCGGCCTCAAATGAAACTCTTCCGTCAAGGAGGCCCAAAGAGAATCCCACATCGACTTGAGACGTGGTTTCCCATGTCAGGTCCTCATTAGCTAAGCGATCAATGGCTACTCCAGTTGATATATTATTACCTTGAAATATAGTACTTGCCAAGGCCGCAGATGCAAGGGATCGATATGATCCTATGGCAGTATTACCCGTGACTCCGAAGCTGGCTCTGAGCTTCAGATTGCTAATCGTCTCATTGTCTTTTAAGAAGTCTTCATTATATACCTTCCACGCTATACCTGCTGATGGGAAGAAACCCCACTTCTTGCCGTCGGCGAATCGGGAAGAACCATCGTATCGCGCACTAAAGTTAACAGTATACCGATCTGTGAAATCGTACTGCACTCTCGCTAAATAGGACCTTAAGGAAAAGTCCGTAAAGGTGGATGTACTTGGAAGAGTCACCGTGGCACTTTGTAAGTTGTCAAGGTTAATTCCTGGGAGATCAAATCCTGTGGAGGCACCTATAATATTTTCAAAATTTCCGGTCTGTTGTTCATACACCGCTGTCAGTCCAAAACGATGTTCGCCAAAAGACTTTCTATAATTCAAATTTTGTTCTGATGTGAAGCCAGTACCTTGCGAATTGTTAGTAAACGCTCTTCCGTTAGTACTCCTACCCCATCCAAATTTTTCAGAGTAATAAGCCTGTCCCTTGCTCTGGAAAATGTTGGCTCGGAGGGATGACTTGAATGTAAAGCCGTTAGCTATTTCATATTGTAAGTATACATTACCAAACGATTGAACACTTTTTCCTCGATTGATATTATCCTGTAGTATTCTATTTGGATTAGATATATCACCACTTCTCAGAGATAAAATTCGTCCATCCTCATCATATTCTGCATCTCCATATCGAGTCAAACCCTGAGCTGGGCTGAACAATACAGAGTTAGTGACTATTCCTGAGCGGCCGTTAGCATTCTCACTGGCAGCCGAAACCACACCTCCTGTTGTTGTGAATCCCACATTGACGTTGACACCTGCTTTTAATTTTTCTGTGACGTTCTGATCGAGTCTTAGATTACCTGTCAATCTGTCAAATTTGGTTGATTTTATAATTCCCTCTTGAGTGATGTATGAAAAAGAACCTGCGTAGGAATTGTTATCTGAACCACCAGTCATAGACATCTTATAATTTTGTGTTTTAGCTGGTCTGGTAATTTCATCTTGCCAGTCGGTCAAAATCACACGAGGGTTATTAAGATCTACATTGTTGCCAAATTGATCTCTGTAGGCTGATATAAATTCATCGTCCGTGTTATCTGGATTCCAAGGGCTGTATTCATTTCTCCAATCCACAAATTCCTGTGCATTTAGTAAATCTATTTTTCGAGCTAATGTAGAAACGCTCGTATAGGTGTCAAAGTTTAGATCGGCACGTCCTTTCTTACCGCTCTTCGTAGTGATGATGATGACTCCATTAGCCCCTCTTGAGCCATAAATAGCTGTAGCAGATGCATCTTTTAATACCTCTATAGATTCTATTGTACTAGGATCCATACTCGCTAACGGACTGGTAGTTGAGTTACCGATGCCTACCGAAGTGCCTTGTGGAGTTCCATTGATAGCAAAACCATCAATGACATACAGCGGATCATTACTGGCGTTAATGGATGAGCCACCGCGTATTCTGATTTTGAACCCTGCGCCGGGTCCTCCCTCCGTAGATACTACCTGAACACCTGAAGCTCTTGCAGCAAGACCTTGCTCGAAAGACACAGGTTTTACCTTATCTAATTCGTCCGACTTCAGTGAAACGATGGAGCCTGTGAGATCCTTTCTCTTTGCGGTGCTATATCCTATGACGACAACTTCCTCTAATTTAGAGGCATCCTCCTGCATGGTTACGTCGATGACTGTGCGGCCTTCTACAGCAACCTCTTGAGTGGCATAGCCAATGTAGCTGAATACTAATATATCAGTTGCCTCAGCAGTGAGCGTGTATCCACCATCAATATCCGTGATGGTACCATTGAGCATATCGTCATTAGGTCCTTTAACTAAAATACTTGCGCCTATTAAAGGTCCTGCGCTTTCTGTCACCGTGCCTGTGATGTTCAATGTTTGGGCCTGGACGGCACTAAAGGATGTTATCCCGAGGAAAGTCAGAAGAAGGTTCTTGAGTTTCCAATTAACTACTGATTTGCTTTTCATGCTATTGTCTTGTGTAGATTAGATTTAACAAAGCTTGATAATAATGCCCTTTATCAGGACATCATATGTTTTAATAGATAGAACAAATGGCCAATTTTAAGTTTTCTGAGTTAAGAAATTTAAAATAAGTCATTGACAAATGACGTAAACATCTATGACCAATATATTTAAAATCAGCCTATATAGCGAGATATACGGGTCTATAATGGAGGAATAGCTACTCGAAAGACATTTATGGTAGGACTGTGGTCAAAAGTTGTCACAACAGTTGTGATTTTTCCCGAACTTCATAGCATGAAGATTAAATCAGTATTTCTTTTACTATTTGCATGGCTACTAATTTCCTGTAGCCAAGACAGTCCTATCGTGGAAGAACAAGAAGAGCTTATCACCCCTGCAGAACCTGATTATTTTAATGGATATTCAAATGATCAAGTAAAGTTTATTGACGCCCAAGGATTTCCACCACTTACGGAGAGATGGGAATTAGTAGAGGTATTAACCGATGAATTCGAAGGTGATGCGATCAATGCTGAAAAATGGAATGACCTGCATCCTCGATGGAGTGGAAGAGCTCCCAGCCAATTCAAGAGAGAGAATACCACAGTAGCAGATGGATATTTGCAATTAAAGTCGACCTCACGTGTCAGCGATTTATCAGGTGTAGCAGATCCCCAAAAGGATATATGGGTGGATGCTGCGAGCATGACTTCTAAAGCTGCCTCAGCTCAACATGGCTACTATTACGAGGCCTCCATGAAAGCGTCTGACCTATCTATGACATCATCATTTTGGTTTCGTATGGGTGAATTTTCGGAGATAGATGTGATAGAGCACATAGGTCACTCATCAATACCAGCTAAAGCAGAAGATAAAGCTCATGAGTACCATGCTAACACCTTTTACTATGGAAAGCATGAGGGCTTGGACAACTTGGCAAACGAAGTTCAGATGGACACCCGGGGCCGAGATGAGTTTCATACTTTCGGACTGTGGTGGAAAGACCCTAAGACACTTCTCTTCTATCATAATGGTGTCGAGGTGATGATCATCACGCCACGCGTTGATTTTGATGAAAACTTATTCCTGATCTTCGATACTGAAGTATTCACCTGGGATGGACTACCTACGATACCTTCACTCAATGACGATACGAGAAATACCATGCTCGTCGATTTCGTGAGGACTTATAAGGTGACAGATGCTAAGCATGATTCAGGACTACTAAAAAATGGCTCTTTCGAGCATCTAGGTGTCGAGCATTGGCACTGGAAGGGTGACGTATATCTAAACGGATTGACCACTAATTTACTTCAAGGTGTCATCAATTTGAATCTGCAAAATGGAGCTAGTATCATACAAAAAATAGAAGTATCGCCGAATACAGATTATCAGTTGGACTGGCATTCTCGACTTGAGAGTGGAGGTATGAATGTTGAGATTATCGATATTGATGAATTATCAGTGACTGATCAGGACTGGACTGCTAAGAGCCTGACATTCAATTCTGGCGAGGATTCAGAAATTTATGTGCGCATGACAGCATCCAGCTCTGCAAATGCATTTTTGGATCAGATCTCGCTCACGGCTCAGTAGAATTATACCTTTTTTATTGTGCTATTTGGTACTGATTAGGATAAGCTATAAATAATTGGAGGCGACCTCAATTTTCCTATTGCTAACCGGACTGCTTAAGAATTAGTCTGCGCCAAGCAGAAAAGATATGTTAGATACATGTGTATTCTTGGCTGGCTCAGAGAATTGATTATGCCTAAGATTTACTCTATTGTATAACTCTCCTTAAACGCATCACGCGTCAAAAACGGCGAAGAATTTCCCGTCTGCGTAAATCACCTTCTTTTATGCGCTAAGCTTTCTGGAGTATTATATGGCTAAGCTTCCCGACCTTAATGAGTTTCCATAGGGCATGAAATAGCTGATGACAGATTTCAAAAGCGATAAATTTCATAAATACCAGCTGCAATAGACATCGAAACTATTTAGGTAGCGTATTTCTCTTATTTCTTCTCCATCTACTGATCAAAGGTCTACCACCTATCATCAGTACCAATAGTAATAATAAAAATGGCCACATATTAACCACTCCAATGATGAAGCTTAGAAAATACTGAACACCATTTCTAAATGCATTTATAAACCGTCTTCCAAATCTTGGGTTATTTGACATTTCCGAAGAAACTAACTCTGTCAATGTGAGATGGAGTGTGGAATAGCTGACCTGATCATTCAAAAATTCTAATCTTCCCTTTTTACTATCTATTTCCTCTTCTATTCTTCTTATCTTATCTTGTACTTCAAGAATTTCTTTGACTGATTTCGCTCGTTTAAGGATTTCTTTGTATTGACTCAGATAAGACAAATTATTGTCCAACCTGATGTTTAGGTCAACGTATTCTCCAGTGACATCTTTCGTCGTAATATTCTTAGATTTTAATTCTCCAACTCCGCTCTCGATATGATCTATGAGCTTGTCAAACCGCTCGCTAGGTATCCTAAGATCAAGCGAGTACGATACTCTATTACCATAAGAATTATATTGTTCATTCTCATAATATCCTTCTACTTGTTCAAGTAGCGTGTCTATTCTACTTTTAGCTGATTCAAGATCTGATACTTCGAATTCTATCACACCATTCTTAATTAGCTTACTTCCTTTTTTCAGGGCTGTTGGCTCAGATGGCTCAGCGGACCGCGATGATTCTAAGCTAGATTTTTGGTCTGGAGTTGCGGAATTTTCCGACATCTCATAGCTACCGAGTTCTGCATTTGAGTCTGATAGCTGTTGAGTGCAGCCTACAATTGTGATACAGAGCAATAGAAGAGTGGAAAATTTCAACATTTATGTTTATATCTTAGATGCTTAGTAACCCTACTCTGGTATTCTTGAATTATTATTTAGCTACAACTCAGTTAAAGCAATAAAAATTGTCAACAATAAACTTACCTATCCAAAGTACTGATATCCAGGTGTACTTCTTAAAGCATTATTATAAATATATTACATAAAGTGAAGCTCTTAGAAATAGAGCGCTGAGAGCTATCTGAATAGGTGTGACTTATTTGAATAGTATAAAACCAGACATCATACCTACAGGTGGAGACGCGAGAAAAGCTATCTTGAGAATAATTTAAAAAAAGTCTTTCGCTATACTCACTCAGTAATTACCACTTACGCTGTGTTCCATTGGAAATTATCTGCCGTAACGGATAAAACATACAAATGCATAACACATCAATGTCAAGTCATTATATATTAGGAAAACTAAGCTCAATGGCTCTCTAAATTAATATAAGCGTACGCGCCATACCTACCATGATGAGACAGAGATAGCAGTGCAACCTCATCTTCTCCCCTAAAGACGTGAGGAATGCTGAGGTCATCTTTTTGCATCTTAATTGGCACATCTGCGATACTGTGAGAGTCGCTAATGGCTTTGATCACTTCATTATGTAGAAACGAGCTTTCGTTATGTCTGGTGGATACATCGAAAGTAGCTGAATAAACCCTTGCGGCTATTTCCTCATCTGCTACGGCGATGGTATGTATGCATTCTCCAGTCATCATTGAGCTTGATGAGAAATATAGACCTGCATAGCTTACTATGGATCTATGCGAATGGTCATCCACCGTGGTCAGCGTTTCACATTCAACAGATTTTGGAGCATACCTGATCTTTTTTTCCTTTCTGACTATAATTTTATAGACACTCTCCTTAATAGACCAGAGGGTCCAGATAGTCCTTGCTGTATCCTTCGATTTATCAATCAGCTCTATCTCTCTTGCTGTGAATAACTTGAGCAAGAATCTTCTGAGGCGAAGGCCCTTTGCTATTGGAGATATGGATAGATCCACAATATCATTACCAATCATAGTTGATCCATATTCAGGCTATCTTATTGGTGATGATATTCATGGAGGTCTTCACATCCAGCATCTGCTCCATCTCGTCATCCGCTATTTCTATGTCAAATTCATCTTCTACGTCCAGAATTACATCCACCAGATTAGCCGAATTAATCTTCAGGTCTTCTATGAATCGAGTCTCTTCATGAAGCTGCTGAAAGGCCTCCTCATTTTGAATATATGGTTTGACGATGACTTTAAGTTTATTGATTATTTCTTGCTTATTCATGTTCATATTTTTTAAAGATGATACAGCAATTTACATCACCAAAGCCAAAACTAGCTTTCGCAACAATTTTAGTATTTGCATTTCTGATCACTTGATGTGGGATTCTTGAAGGATGTATAATTTCCATAATCTTAGGATGTAGATCATCACAGTTAATGCTGGGGAAAATGAAATCATGATAAAGACCCAAGACAGCAGCAACGGACTCCATACTCCCAGCAGCACCGATGCAATGCCCTACCATAGATTTAAGAGAATGAATATAGGGAAAATCATCTCCGCTGCGCCCCAAGGAAACAGCCCAATTCTCTACCTCCTCAGGATCTTTACTAGTAGCAGTCAGGTGCCCATTGATCACATCTATCTCTGATGGTAATACGCCAGTGCGCTCCATAGCCAATGTGATGCACTTCTGGATCGCCATGGCATTAGGGGCCGTCATCGTCCCACCTCCGCGCTGGCCTCCAGAATTCACATGCCCGCCTAATAGCTCTGCGTATATGGTGGCACCTCTGGCCGACGCACTTTCCAATGTCTCCAGTACCATAGCTCCTGCACCACTCCCCGGCACAAAACCTGCTGCTGACGCGCTAAGCGGGCGCGACCCTTGGGTGGGCTGATCATTGTGCTTATAGCTCATGACCTTCATCGCATCAAATGCCCCCCAAATATATTTGCCATGATCACTAGAGCTGCCGACAAGCATCTTGGTGGCGTGACCGGCTATGATGCGCTCATAACCCATCAGAATGGACTCTGTGCCAGTGGTACAAGCAGAGCTATTAGTCGTAACCTGATTACCAAAACCAATGATGTGATTCAGGTAAGCACTCACTCCGCTGGCCATGGTTTGCGCAGCGGTGTTGCTGCCCAGCCGCCTTATTTTTCCTTGATCAATGAGGGTACTTGCATCTGCCATTTTCTGCACAGAAGATACACCAGTACCAAAGATGCACCCACTGTCCCACTGCGGCTCATCCTCAGAGAAGGCCAAGCCCGCATTCTTCCAAGCGTCTATACCTGCCATACATCCGTACATAATCCCAGAGCTAGAAAAATTCCGAAGCATCAGTGCAGATAGATACTTAAGCTTCATCTGCTCTGATACCTTGGGTGTTCCGCCAATACAACAAGAAAAGTGCAACTGCTTCAAAGCTTCTTCATAGCAAATTCCAGACTCTCCTGCTGTGATGGCTTTTTTAAATTCTTCAAGACCTACCCCATTCGGCGCTACCACCCCTAACCCGGTTATGACCACTCTTCTCATCTTTATGCTTTATAGCTAAAATAACATTTAGTAATTATAATATACCATGCACCTAAATACCTTATAGAAGTACGCACGCTTGAATTTGCCACTTATTTGTTCTTTTTAATCATTCCCGCTATGACGCCTCGACACACTACGGCCCCTGCAGCATTTTTCATTTCTACCTCGCACTTCAATTTTCCAAATCTGTAATATTTCTTTTTAGATTGCACTGTGACTTTTTCACCTGGATAGACTGGCAAGAGAAAATCAACTGCGCTGGAGGTCATGGCAATCTGTAACCCATCGCATACTCCGCTATCCGACAATAATGAAATACCAAGACATACAACTCCAATCTGTGCCATCGTCTCGATGAGGATGACGCCGGGGGTTACGGGGAGATCGGTAAAGTGGCCTCGATAAAATTCCAGATCCTTTGAAAATGTATAGGTACCCCTCACACCTTCATCACTCACATCTAATAATTCTCCGACAAATAAGAACGGTTCCGAATAGGGAAGTGCATGCAAAAGATCAGCGTAGAGGGTGCTCTTATCCATTATCATTAATGTATTAATTATACAATTCTCTCTCCCCCGTCAACAGGTATGATCGTGCCATTGATCCAGCGCGCCTCGTCTCTGCAGAGTAAGTATACGACATCTGCTACGTCTTCAGGCGTGGTCAGCCGCTGGTAGGGATTACGCTTTAGAGTATGGTCTTTCATTTTCTCATGACCTGGTATTAAGCGGAATGACTGTGTATCCGTCACGCCCGCCTGTATACAGTTACTCTTTATACCATAGGGAGCGAACTCCAGCGCAATACTTCTGGATATAGATTCTAAGGCTACCTTGGCAGCTGACACGGCCGCGTAGTTTTTCCACACACGGGTATTGCCCTCACTTGTAAAACTGATGATCCGTACATCAGCTGCATATAGCTTCTGTTCATGTAATGACTTCACCCAATCATAGAGACTTATCGCCATAGCATTCAGAGTAACTTTAAAGTCATCACTGCTCAGCGCCGACCCTCCATCTCCATCCATAGACTTGAGATTACCTCTGGCAATACTGTGTATTAGAGTCTTTATCCTTCCCTCAGTGCCAATGTGATTCGAGATGTCTTTTATAGCTTCAATTCGTCTATCTGCTCTGGTGATATCTATATTATAGCTCATAACCTCCACGCCCATGCTCTGCATACCTTCTATTTCTTTATTGAACTGAGCCATCTCAGATCTTCGATCACGATGCATGATGACGATATTCATGCCGTGGCTGGCCAGTTTCTTTGCAGAGGCCAGACCGAGGCCACTGGAGCCTCCTAAAATCAAAGCCCATTCTTGCTTGTCAGCGAAGGTTCTATGTGAAATATTTACCATTCGATAAGGACTCGCTGTGCAGAAAAGCCTGGCCCAAAGCTCAGCATCAAACCTTTATCTCCTTTCGGAATATGCCGTTCCATGATTCTCTCTAATACGTAAAGAACAGTAGCACTTGACATATTACCATATAGTCGGAGCACTTCTTTTGTATCATCTATATCTTTACCCATGGCCCCGAATAATGCTTCAGTAGTCAAGACGATTTTTTTGCCTCCAGGATGGAAAATAAGGTGGTCCACATCCTCTATTTTGTGGCCTGTCTTTTCTAAAAATGGATGAATGATGTTTGGGAAGTGTTCTGCTATGGTCTCGGGAACAGCTTGGTCCAGCACCATCTGCAAGCCACTGTTTTTTAGATCAAAACCCATTAGTCTAATGGTATCGGGAAAATGATACATTTCTTCATTCAGGATCGTCGGACCCTCATCTGACTCATCGGATGATAAGAGCACACAGGCAGCACCATCGCCAAAGATTGCCGCACTTACAATATTCGCCATGGAGAAATCTTCTAGCTGGAAGGTGGCGGTCGGAGACTCCACCGCTATCACCGCTGCCCGCTTACCAGGATTAGCCTGTAAAAAATTCTTGGCATAGATTATACCCGATACACCAGCTGCACAGCCCATCTCTGTGACAGGTAGCCTTACGACATCCTGTCGCAGCCCCATCTTGTTGATGAGGTAGGCATCCACAGAGGGGATCATGAATCCTGTACACGACACGGATATGATGTAGTCTATATCCTCTGCTTTCCAAGCAGCCTTGTCTAAAGCAGCTTTTAGGGATTGCTCTGCCAAGGGCAATATTCCTTTCACGTACAGATCATTTCTGGCTTGAAAAGAATTAACAGAGAAGACATCTTCTGGGCTGATAATCGAATAGCGGCGATCTACGGCAGCATTCCGAAATATCTTCAAGACTTTTCTCTGAAATCGCTCGTCTTGCCCTGACATCCATGCCTCTACGAACGGGATAATCTCATCTGTCGTGCGACTGATACGAGGTAGCGCTTTTGCTACTGACTTTATATTTACCATATATTCGTTCTAATCTGGCTGTGCATTTTTTTAAAATCTGTTAACATCAATTCATTCTTAATAGTATCTCTTAAACTAATTCACAAGGATTAATATCTCAAACAGTGATTGATTTTCTATTGTTTTGCCTATTTGCACATGAGTATCCACTGGTATCGGAATGCCCATTTCCACTTTATGGTCGCCTTATTTATCGCTAAGGTATGAGTGTAATTCTCCAGATCTTTTCTCTTGAACCCTCTCAGGATAGATGTCAGACCATCCTGTCTGATCATGGGATTAGGGATGAATAAGGTAAGTAGATAAAAGAGAACATAAGCCATCCGACTCCTGTGCAAGTCATTAATGATAACAGCTATAGAAGCTTTCTCAGTAGCGGCTTGCATGAGATCAATGATATCTGAATCCTTTAAATGATGTAAGAATAGGGTGCCCAATAAAATATCGAACTCTAAATCTTGAAATGTATCAGCACTGACGTATTCTGTCCGATAGCTGATTTCAGAATAAGCTTCACTTTCTTTTCTTGCATAATTCACCGTAAATTCATTAGCATCCATCCCGATGATCTCAAATAATTGATCTCGACGGCGCAACATATCAGCCACTAGTCGCAGCATATCACCACTTCCACTGCCGATATCTACTATTCTCAACACCTTGTGCTTCGGAAAGTCGATGATAAGTTGGTCTAAGCCTCTCAGCGTTACTTGATTCCCTCCCAACCATTTATTGATCCAATCTAATTTAGCTAGTGATCTACTAAGCAGTTCTCCCTCCATCTCAAGATCATCCATGATCTCAGTCTCTTCACTTCTCTTTTTAGTATTTAGTAACATTAGGTTATCTCTAATTTTTATCGAGTCATGCATCTATTCCTGTCAGACACTATGCTGACATAAATGTATAAAAAGCTTATTCAGCTATCTACACTTTTGAGGTAGCCTTACCAATCAGCGGTGACCTCCTACCATAAGTGGTTCACCATGCGTTTGTTTTATAAAATACGGCAACAGAAATGGTGCATAGCTCAGAGCCTTCATCCCCAATTGCAAACTGCTATCTTTTCCCAATAATGAATTAAAAAATCTACCTGCCCAGAGTCGCTTTCTGAAGGTCTTGCGCCATCTTTTATTATATTCCGCCTCAAGCATTTGACGATCTTTAATGGGACCATCCAAGTATTGGAGAATGGCCTCCGAAAGAAGGAGCGCGCTATGGATCGCCATGCTCATCCCATTGCCGCACAGGGGGTGTATCATACCAGCACTATCACCGCTCATGAGCACATGTTGCTCCACGGTAGGCTTCGGTAGAAAAGAGACTTGACTGATGCTGATTGGTGATTCAAATAAGGGACGGCTGCTCGCCAAGATTTCCTTCAGATGCGGATTTTTACATAAAATGTTTTGTTGAAAATCTTGAATTGATTTGTATGTCTTAAAGGTGGCATAATCTGCCAGGTAACAAAAATTAATCACGTCGTTCTCTACCTTGGAGACTCCACAGTAGCCCCCAGCAAAATTATGTAGCGCTACTACATCTGATGGAAAATCTCCACTATAGTGACACTTTACCCCAAGATAGGGAGATCGTTCTTTAATAAATGACCTACCTAAGGATACATCGAGATTAGATCGCTTGCCGTAAGCTCCGATGACTAGATGGCCAATAATATGGCCCCCGTTTTTTCGACTCACCGTAAATCTATCTTCAACATCATCATAGGCTATCTGTGTAACTGTATCTTGAATCACGGTCACTCCCTGACTCAGTGCTCGCTTATAAAGTAATTCATCCAGCGCATAGCGACTGATGCCGAAACCACCCAAGGGTAGCTGTGCTTTGATGAGCTTACCGTCTACAGTGCTGAGTTCGAATCTGCTGATATCTACAGCACCAGCAGACAGAGGATCGATGCCTAAATACGACAGATAGGGCAACACTTCATTAGAAATATACTCTCCGCAGACCTTGTGCTTTGGGTACACATGTCTCTCTACGAGACTCACCCTCACTCCTTTCTGAGATAAATGAATGGCATTCGTCAGCCCTGCTAAACCCCCACCCACTATAATGACTTGATTTAGTGTATCAACATTTTCTTCTCTCTGCTTCGTTGGTTGTGTTTCATTTGAGGCAATCTTCTGTTTCATACTTATATAAAGTCAGGAAATACTACAATATGTAAAAATTACTATCTGAACTGCTATTCCAGTATATAACTATCTTTCAGTCACAAGGTTGTTATCTTCAATTTCTAACATATTCTCTGCTGCTTACTGGTGAAGAATCTATTAATTTCTGTAATTTACAAAGCAGAATAAATATCTGATAATAAGGTCAATCAGCATGTCGCAAAGCCCAATAACATGGACAGCCAATTGCCATTAAATCCCAAAATTGAAATAAATGAAGAGAAGAAGTTTTATAAAATCAGGTGTTGTAACTTCCATGGCTGCCTGTACCATCGTGCCAGCCGAAACCTTAGGTCGAAAGCACGGATACACAGCACCCAATGATAAAATCAATTTAGCTTGCTGCGGCATCGGCTTTCGCGGAGGACAGATATTGAGAGAGCTGCATGATACAGGAATGGTAAATATTGTCGCGCTCTGTGATGTGGATATGGGCGCCGAGCACACCCTTAAAACCTTAGAGTCATTTCCAGATGTCCCCAGATATCAAGATTTTAGAGTCATGTTTGACAAAATGTCCGAGGAGATTGATGCCATCAGCGTTGGTACACCAGACTTCTCGCATTTTCCAATCACGATGCTAGCAATGTCTTTGGGTATTCATGTGTACGTAGAAAAACCCATGGGCCGTACCTTTCAGGAAGTAGAGCTCATGACTCAGGCTGCCGACAAATACAAAGTCGTGACCCAGATGGGCAATCAGGGTCACTCCGAGGCTAATTACTTCCAATTTCAGGCCTGGGCTGAAGCTGGCATCATGAATGATGTGACAAAGGTCGTCGCGCATATGAATAACCGACGGCGTTGGCACTCATGGGATCCCCAAATAAATCAATACCCTAGTGGTATGCCAATCCCCGCCACTATGGATTGGGATAGCTGGCTATCCACCTCCAGCTATCATGCTTATGATAAGGACTTAGTAAACGGGCAGTGGAGATGCTGGTATGAATTCGGCATGGGAGCTCTGGGTGACTGGGGTGCTCACACCATGGATACTGCGCATGAATTCTTAGACTTAGGTCTGCCGACCGAAATTGATCCCCTGTACTTAGAAGGGCATAATCCTTTCTTTTTCCCAATGTCCACGACCTTAAGTTTTAAATTTCCAGCACGGGGTGCTATGCCTCCAGTGGAACTCATGTGGTATGATGGCCTGACAAATCAGCCACCCTTACCAGATAATTATGGCGAATCCATCTTAGATCCGAATATACCTCCACCGAGTGACGGCTCCCTGAAGGAGAAAAAACTCAATCCTGGAAAGATCATTTATGGTAAAGATCTCACCTTCAAAGGCGGTTCTCATGGCAGTACCCTCTCCATGATCCCAAGCGAGCGAGCTAATGATATGGTATCTAAGCTGCCCGAGGTACCTCAAAGCCCATCAAATCACTTTGCTAATTTTTTATTGGCCTGTCGGGGCGAGGAGAAGACCAGGTCTCCCTTCAGCGTTGGCGGTCCACTCAGCCAGGTCTTTAACTTGGGTGTAGTAGCTCAACGTCTAAATGCCAAGCTGATTTTCGATCGAGATACTAAGCAGATCACGAATCACCCCTTAGGCAATCTCCTTTTGACCGGCGCGCCGCCACGCAAAGGTTGGGAAGAGTTTTATTTATTATAAACATAATAGCTAAGCATAATTTAGACCTCCACATCGAATCATTTATTATATCAGATATAAAATCAGTCATGTCCGATTTTTATTTTGATCAAATTGACCCTGGAAAGCTGAAGGTGGACATCATATATGAGACGCCACTGGTGATGGCTTTTTATCATACTCAGCCCTACTTTGATCATCATATTGTCATCATACCCAAGCTTCATATCAGCTCACTAAGTGAATATCCGAATACGCCTGACTTAAATCGAGACATGCAACAGTCTATATCATTTGTGACTCAGAAGCTGCAGAAAAGAAATGGTGGCTGCCGAGACTCTTCTAATGTAGGAAGCTATAAATCCACTCAACACCTTCACTGGTATGTCTATGCTGGCAAGAGGATTAGAGCTCAGGATGGCACCGTTCTAATTGAGAAATAAAGTGTACAATTATATTTATTCTTAATCATTTATACGCATAATAACAAAAATTGTAGAGAAGTTGAGATTGCTTACATTTGATGAAATACAAGAAATCATTTATGCCAAACTACGACCTGAATGATCCTACTGATCTGGATATACTCAGAGGACAATTCAATATGATCTCAGCGGACGAGTGGGAGGAATATATAGAAGTAGCTGAGGAAAGGCAGATCGGTTATAAGAACGTCAATATCTTGAAGACAGCTCAGCGCAAGGCTGGAATTGCCAAATACTTGAGCCCAAAGGTCATCAACTGGGTGTTATCACTCGTAGAAAGATTAGACTTGGAAGAAGATGAGGAAGAATAATCTTCGTCACGTTTCATCATCTGAACCAAGTTAATCAGTAATAAATACTCCCCATATTGATTCATAGATTGCAATAATGTGTTAATGAAAATACATAATTAGGCTCTCTTTGCAGGTCTTACTATTTTGTAGAAAACCCATTTTACAATTATGAGGCGATTCAGATATATCCTACTTATACATCTTCTATCATTGTCATCTATAGTTCAGGCTCAAGAAGTCATAACACTAATCCAAGACACATCGAAGATATCTGCAACTGATAGTCTGCCCCAGGAAGGATCACAAAAGGAGAAAGAGCCTAAATACAAAACTTACGAAGAGATCATTACTAAAGATGCTCAGTCAGATGAGGGCCTCTTCCGAGTACACAAGGTCGATGATAAATATTACTACGAGATACCTTTTAATCTATTAGATAAAGATATGCTCTTAGTCAGCCGAATTGCAAAGAAAGCGCCAGGACTAGGCGGAGGCTACACTACTGCTGGCTCAAAATCTAACCAGCAGCTTATACGATGGAATAGAATCGACGACCATATCCATCTTAAGTCCATGTCATACTCAAGCGTGGCTAATGACACCCTACCTATCTATCTGTCCGTCAGAGATAATAATTATGAGCCAGTACTCGCAGCATTCTCAATAGAAGGGTTTACCCCAGATTCTACTGCTGCACTGATAGAAGTCAGTGACCTATTCTTAACTGATGTGAGAGCTATATCTGGACTCTCTGAGCGCATGAGGAAAGATTACAAAGTCAAAAAATTAGATAAGAAAAGAAGTTTCATCAGCAGAATGTCCAGCTTTCCTCAAAACGTAGAAGTTAGGCATGACATGACCTTCAATGCATCAGAACCTCCAGAGAATTCTCGGACTGGGACAATCTCTATGCAAATGAGTCAGTCCATGTATTTGCTGCCAGAAAAGCCAATGCAGCCACGCATTTATGATAGGCGAGTGGGTTGGTTCACCATCAGTCAAATCGATTACGGATCAGATGCTCTCAAGGCGGATGAGAAGACCTACATACGCAGGTGGAACTTAGTACCAAAAGATATAGAAGCCTATAAGCGCGGCGAACTGGTGGAACCTGTCGAACCCATCGTCTACTACTTAGATCCAGCCACGCCCAAGAAATGGAGGCCCTACTTCCGTCAGGGTATAGAGGACTGGCAGTCAGCTTTTGAAGTGGCAGGATTTAAAAATGCGATTATCGCTAAGGATGCTCCAACTGCAGAAGAAGATGCCGAATGGAGTGCCGAGGATGCAAGATACTCTACAGTGAGGTATGTTGCGACAACGACAAGAAATGCCATGGGACCAAGTGTATCAGATCCAAGATCTGGTGAAATCATTGAAAGTGATATCGTATGGTATCATAACCACTTGCGCTCATATCGTAATCGATATTTATTAGAGACTGGTGCAGCAAATCCATCCGCCAGAACTCTCGATACTCCTGAAGCAGAAATAGGAGAGATGATGCGGATGGTCATCTCGCATGAGATAGGCCACGCACTTGGTCTACCTCATAATATGAAGGCCAGCTATGCCTACCCGACTGACTCTCTCAGGTCAGCCACCTTCACTCAGAAATGGGGATTGGCATCCACGCTAATGGACTACACAAGATATAACTATGTAGCTCAGCCTGGTGATACTGGAGTCCGATGGATTAGAATGCTCGGACCATATGACAATTATGCAATCAACTGGGGGTACAGGTATATCCCAGATGCCACGACCGAAGAAGAGAAAGCGACACTGAACCAATGGATCTTAGAAAAAGAGGGGGACCCTGTATATCTTTTTGGAGGGTCCAATTCTTTCGATCCTAGCTCACAGACAGAGTCCGTAGGAGATGATCCAGTCAAGGCAAGTACCTATGGGCTGTCCAATCTCAAAATCGTGGCCTCTAAACTGACTGACTGGACTACTAGTGCTGGCGACAACTACGAGGATTTAGAAGAGCTATACGCCGAGCTCATCAGGGTATGGTCTCGTTATGCTGGTCACGTGATAGGTAACATTGGCGGAGTCTATGAGCTAAGAAGAAATGCAGATGAAGCTGGCGTAAGTTATACTCATCTGCCTTATGAAGAGCAGCAAGCTTCCATGGCCTTTTTAGTTGACCATGTATTTACCACGCCTACATGGTTGATTCAAGATGAAATCATCAATAATATTAGCCCTGATGGCACAGTGAAGCAAATCAGAAATCTTCATGAGAGGCTTTTAAATCGCCTGTTGTCACTGAGTAAACTACAGCGGATGATTGATAATGAAGCTATCAATGGTGGAAAGGCATACGACTTGAGTAGTATGATGGGCCAATTGAGAGAAAGCATTTGGAGCGAGCTAGCTAATGCCACGGACATTGATTCTTACCGCAGAAATTTACAGCGATCACACGTCAAGCGACTGCATGAATTAATGAAGCTAGATAGTAAGGAATGGTCAGACATTTCATCCGTAGTGAGAGCAGAAATGATAACTATTCAGTCAATGGCTCGAGGCGCTGCTGATCAATACTCATCAGGGATGGCAAAATATCACCTCCAAGATATTGATCAGATGGTCAATCAGCTGTTGGACATGGATTAGCTCATTGGTGTAATATTATCTATGTGAATCAATGTACATAATTAGAATGATGTTCGTAGTGGCCTATCTCCAGGTCGCGACTTCAACATATAAAAAGAATCTTCTATATTTACCGACATCATTGTAGAGCTTATGCCTAAACAAATCTGTATCTACTGCGCCTCCAGTCAGCAGATAGCCCAAGAATATTTTCTGCATACTCGCGAGATTACTGCCTCTATACTATCAGCTGGACACTATATCATATATGGAGGCGGAGCTTCAGGGCTGATGGGGGCAGTAGCTGATACAGCTATAGCGTATGGAGGAAGGGTCATTGGAGTGATGCCCCATTTCATGAAAGCCGTAGAATGGAATCACCCAGGCGTTACGGAAATGATCTATGTGGACACGATGGCTGAAAGAAAAATGCGAATGATTCAAGGAACAGACGTCTTTATAGCTTTACCTGGGGGTACAGGTACCTTGGAAGAGATCATTGAGGCGATCACCTTAAAGCGACTTGGTCAAACCCACGCAAGAATTATATTTTATAATCAGAATGGATACTACGATGCCATGCGCGACATGCTAGTGAGATCAGTGGCGAACAAATTTATGGCCTCAGCACATCTTGATATGATCCACTTCGTCTCCACCCAGCAAGATCTTATACGACTGGTCAATGCTGAATCAGAGGCCATCATTGATATTAACACCGCAGTCGTCAGATGAAACAGATCAAACATACGTTAGCTCCACATTTCTACAAAACTAAAGTAGAGGCTGGCTGTGATGAGGCAGGGCGTGGCTGCTTAGCTGGCCCGGTATTCGCTTCAGCCGTGATTCTGCCTAAGTCGTTTTACCATCCGTTGCTAAATGATTCTAAGCAGCTCACAGAATCTAATAGGGACCATCTGAGAATCATTATAGAGGCCGAAGCCATTTCCTGGTCAGTCCAGCGCGTGAACCCTCAGATGATTGATAAGATCAATATCCTCAATGCCTCTTTCAAAGCTATGCACCTAGCCATCAAAAAGCTCAACACTCCGCCAGAACACCTGATTATTGACGGCAATCGATTCACAGCTTATCCCGGTATACCGCATACATGCATCATTAAGGGAGATACTAAATACATGGCTATAGCTGCAGCCTCTGTATTAGCTAAGACGCATCGCGATGAGTATATGAAAAAACTCAGTCATCAGTTTCCGCAGTTTCATTGGGATACGAATAAGGGATATCCCACACTACAGCATCGACAGGCCGTCATACAGCATGGTAGATGCGAGCACCATCGTCGGACTTTCACTGTGCGTCCTCAAATAGACATTTTTAATAAGAAGTGAGAATTATGCTATGAATAGAGTGACATATAACTTATCCAATCTTGCTTATATCATTAGGGGTATTCAGAAGTAAAGCATAAACACAATTTCTATAGATGCAAAGCTTACTTGCACTCGCCGTGCGGGCCTTACTGCCCACCCGTACTCAGTGGTACGGTTCCTT
>ENA-ORXM01001301-ORXM01001301.1-marine-metagenome-genome-assembly--contig:-NODE-1301-length-35669-cov-5.451506_pt1 | contig 35669 bp, 42 predicted proteins | sample MGYA00237867_ERZ511480 | MGnify/ENA primary metagenome ERZ511480 (study PRJEB26309, sample SAMN06266103) | marine metagenome | isolation source: Algal blade | place: United Kingdom:Sidmouth, United... | reverse complement strand
ACGCAACGGCGACGAAGAAGCCGCCGTACCATTCGAGGTTAGTGCGTACGGCTTGCAGCTGCTCGGGCTTGCCGCCGTGCATAAGCCGAACTCGATACCACAGTGCCTTGCACGCGTTCCAGTTCGTCACTGGCGTCTTGTTCGTCGAGCGGCCGTAGCGCACGCCATCGACGTAGAGCGTCCAGCCGTCGTTTTTTCTGCACAGAATGTCGACAGGCACCCAACGACCAGTGGGCGGGACAATGCCGCTGCCGATAGACGAGCCGTAATACTTGTTGCCCGAGTTTTGAAGCGTGCCGTTCTCGGTGTGAGAGCCGAGCAAGCGGACGCCGTTGTGCGACGCGGGGCGGCTCGACGGAGATCCGCCGCTTACGGTGCGGCCAGGGTGCATGCTGTTGCATCCTCCCCCGCCAGTGCCCACGGCATCCGTATCGGACGTTCCCCATCGCCAGGAAACCATGCCACGCCCGACGTTGAACAACATGTATTTGCCGTCGTGCCCACCGAACGGGTGTGTTGAGTCGAGAAACATGTGATAGCGCATGAGCGCGTACGTGTAGTTGCTCAGGGTCACGGGGATGAAGGGGGAATCCGAGCTGACCGGGTGGACGATGTCGCCAGAATTGACCCGGTGCCGAAACGCGGGATATCTATCTGGTGAGTTGTTGGGCGTGATCCGGCCGGAGGCAAGTTGCTGCTTGGATGTCTGATCGTAGCCGGTAACAATGCTGCCGGTCGGGTCCGCGTGGAGTATCGTCCAACCGTTGCCTTCGCTCGGAAGCGGCTTGAACGAATCCGGCTGCCATGCGCCCGAACCGCCACCACTTGAGCCGCCACCGCTCGACGGGGCCGCCGGGACAGTGAACTCCGTGATAGGCGTCGTCGCTGTCTGCGTGCCGTCCGTGATCGTCGTCCTATATTCGTACGCCTGGCCACGTGTGAGGTACGGCCCCGTCGTCGTCGGCGGATTGCTCGTCGATGCGACTTTCGCAGGAAGGCGCTGGCTGTGATTGGCATACGGGGCGCCTGCGACGTGGTCCCACCACCCGGCCGTGCCCTTGATACGCCATTCGGTTGTTGCATCGACCGGCGGCCGGGCTTCGCTCTCGAGCGCTTCTTTACCGAACGCAAGGCGCGCGACGATTTCGGACTCGTCTGCAGTGTCGAACGTCAGGCCGTCTATCTCGACGGCGAACGATGACTGTGCCGTGGTCCCTTCACGCTGGAACAGGGCCACGTCATCGTCAGCACCGGCAACGATTGCCCGAACGCTCGTCGTCGTATCGGCCGCAATGGCCGTAATCTCCGCTACCGACAGCGTCAACACTGCCACGCTGTTCACAGCCTGTACGACTCTTGAAATCGACGTGCCGCCCGAGAAATTGAATTGCACGAACGTGCCGTCTGCGACGTTCGTAAGATTCGCGACAATGTCGAGCGGCGCCTGTGCTTCGTTCGCATCGATGACGCCATTGCCGGCAATCTCGTCGAGCTGTATCGACGGCGGAGGCGCCGCTTTCGTCACCTGTCGAGTGTCGCTCACGGTATCTGATGTAGCGACAACGGACACGGTCCCGACCGAGAGCGTTCCGATGGCGCTCGAGTCGAGCGTGACCGAAACCGCTTCATTCGAGACGGTGCCAGGGAGCGTTATGGCCGTCCCATCCGGCCCGGTGACGGTGACGGTCACCGGTACTCCGTTCGGAGCGCCTGGAGCATCAATGTCTATCGTCACGGGGAATATTGCCTCTTGCTCGGTTATCACGTCGTCCCCGGCAATCGCGCGAATCGAGAGTGATGTGATTTGTGCGACGAGCTTTGCGGCTCGGCCGCTCGTGAGAATCGCCCCTCCCGCGATGATAGGAAGTCTTACACCGCCGATGATGACGCAGCGCTTCACGCGGCCGGGCCTAGCTCGTCGTAGGGAACGAGTCGTCCGCCGGCCGCGAGAAGCGATTCAACGTCCGCTTGTGCAGGCTCGCCGAACGCATGGTCGATGCGCGCCATGACGCTCGCTTTCGTGCGTACAACCCACGCGCCGGAAACACGCTCGGTCCATGAGCCGGTTACCGTTACCGCGAGCATCCCGTCCGCCGACTCCCCGGCACTCGCGAGCCGCGTCACTTCGGCGTCCCTCAAGGCGGCTGTTGCGAACACGCGGAGCTTGTGACTGCCCGGCCCTCTCTCGGCGATGGCGTTAGCAACGGCCGCATCAACTACGGCCTGGGGCACCGTGTTCGGCGGGTCGGCTTCGAGCACGGCGAGGCGCGCTTCAATCGGACCGAGCGCCGTCGCGCCCGCCTCGCCGACCGTGCCGCCACGGTGGCTCACTTGAGAGTTGACAGCCATCGGCGCCTTAGAGCCTCGCCGCCTTGTTGACTAGCTCATCAATAGCGTCGCTGTAATGCTTGTCGTCCCAGCCGTTTTCCTTATTCCTATCCCAGCGAAAGACCATCACGTCTCGGACGCCGTTCTCCCAGAACGCTCGGGTGTAGCCCTCGAGCTCGATCGGACTCGCCTTGAGCCTGCCCACCGGCTTCATCCCCGACCCCGAAGGCCAGAACTCCCGATTCGACGTGGGCGCCCCGATCAGCATCTGGATGCTGCCGATCACGTCCAGCCCCTGATCGTGCGCGTCCTTCAGCTCCCGCTCCATGAATGCCTCGATCGTCTTCTCCTGGCCGTGCTTCGCCCACTTGCGGTACTGGACCATCACGAACGCCTCGTCGAGATGGCGCCAGTTGATCTCGTCCCTCCCGTACGCGAAGAGCGTTCGCGGGCTCGAGCGGACGGAGGTGCGGACGGTCGGCCAGTATCGCTTCACATGCGCGGCCATGCCGTCGAGATCAGCGTTGCTGATGTGATGATGGCTCTTGCCGTTCGGCGACCAGCGCGTGTGATGCGGCTCGTCGATAAGGTAGATACCGCGGATCGTCCCGTCGGCCACCGCGTCCTCGACCGCGCTCTTGATCGTCGCGTCTTGGCCGAAGCGATCGACGGTGCGTCTCCACTTGTCCACCGTGAATCGACTCGGGCCGCCTTTCAGGTCGTACCCCCAGTCCCCCGAGGTGCCGAGCTGTACGAAGATGCGCGTGCTCGTGCGCCTTGCATCGTCGATGATGGAGACGATGTTGTCAGGGCGCACCCACTGCACGAGGGCTGCATTGAAGCGGCCGAACACGTTGCGCGAGAGCACGTCTCCAGGCTGCACCCACGGGCCGAAGCACGCATCTCCCGCGCCGACCGGCGGGGAGCGCTTCGGCTGAGGAACGGGGTCGGGTTCCGGCTCATCCTCGGGCTCGGGTGTCGTCTCGTCCTCCGCTTCCGCTTCCGCTTCGGACTCGGCAGCGGCGTGCGTGAGAACGAAGGCGTCGGCCTCCTTGATGACGTTGCCGCTCTCGTCGAGCGCTTGTACTCTGATTTTCGTGCTCATGCTTCCTTCCATTCGTGAGTTGATTGATACAACAATGTCACTGCTCGTTCGGCCACCAGCTAGGCAGGGCGTCCGCCTCGGCGACGTTCGGGAAGTTGGCCTCTATGCCTGTCTCGAGCGCGGCGAGCGCATCGGGACGACTCTCGGCGATGGCGTGGTGCGAGGGATGGAGCACGACCCAGTCACCGGTATCGGCGCGCTGCACGGGTTCGTCCCAGTCCTTGGTCCGCACGGAACGGTCTTCTTCGAACCCGCCCTTGTCCTCCGGGTCGTCCGGGTCGGGCGCTCGCCAGCGATGCGCGGCCATCCCATAGACGCTGACGTACGTGCCCGCCTCGGCGGCGAGCCCGAATCCCGCGTCCCGAATCGCGCGCTCCACTTGCTCGGCTTCGGCCTTCGTGTCGCAGACGTAGTAGCGTCGGATGGTCATGAGGCGAGGGGCGGCTCTGTCTTGTAGGCGTGTCCAGTGGCGAGATCGGCTTGCGTGCCGTCGCGCCACGCCATGAAGCCCTCGACCTTGTCGCGCTCGGCGTCGGTCTCGGTGCCGAGCGTGGCAATAAAGCGACGAATCGGACCCGGCCAGCCGCGACCGGCCGTGCGCGAACTCGCGCCGATCACCAAGCCTGCCGAATTTCCAGTCGGGTAAGTCGCTGTAATCGACGACAGAGGAAGGGGCAATAGAGTCGATGCCGTCGCGCCGTTGACTCGAGGCGAGGCGTCATACGCGCCGCCCGAAAAGAGCGCGGCGGTCCCGACGTGTGTCATGAAGCGCGGAACGGATGAGGTGTCGGGCAGGTCTTCGATGAGCGTGTTGTAGGTGCCGGCTGTCGCCTCGGTGCCGTTCTTGTAGCCCGCTGAAAGATAAGAGCGCTTCACCGTAGGGCCGGCCGGCATCATCAGGTACACATCGTCGGCTGCGTTTTGACCGCCCATCGCGGCCAGTCCTCCAGCCCGTGCATCCGATGCGCTGAACGGCGGTTGTCTGGACGCGATGGGTTGCGTCCCGTGCCGCCCGTTCCCGCTCATGTCATCCGCCTGGACGACGCTCCCGTTGCTCAGAGCGAGGCTCGAAAGAATGCCGAAATCATAAGCCGCGACGAGCCACGAGGGCTGGTCCGCGTAGAGATCGTAGAGCGGGCGACCGTTGTAATCTAGGTTCACTCCCCGGCCCGTCATCAAAGCGACAGCCGCATCCGATGCAGCGGTGCGGTCAACCGCGCTCCCTGAGAGATCCAGCGTGCTGATGCTCGTATCGTCAGCGAACCCGTTCAGCACCGCATCGACCTGTTCGGATGTACGCGCGGTTATCGCCCCGCTCCACGTCCCCGCCGAGATGTCGATAGCGGAGGGAAGGCTACCATCGAGACGAATCGTGACGACGCCGGACGTGCCGCTTGGAAGCGCCTGCGTGTGCATCGCGCCGCTCGCGATCGTCACTATCGACCCGTCCGGATATTCCGCCGTGTAGCCGCTGCTGTCCGTCGTGTCGATGCGATGTGTGAGCGAGTCGGTCACCGTGAACGCGAGGACGAGATCCGCCTCCGGCTCCGGCGCGGCAGCCTCTCGCGCTGCTGCACCGGCCACGAACCAGCTGTCCACGCCGGTCACGATGCAGCTTCCCGCCTCGCCATCGGCAAAGACGAGATCGCCTGCGATGCTCAAGCCGCTTCCCGACAAAGTTGAGTCGCCGTAGAAGAGGAGATCAACCCGCCGCCCAACGTCCGATGCAGTGACGCTCGGAAGCGTCACGTCAGCATCGACCTGCACGTACTGATCGAGATGCGTCGCGAGCGACACCGAGAGCGCCGATCCGCGCTCGTCGATGACGCTTGGGCGAGGCGTCAGAGCGTCAAGAACGTCTTCGGAAACGCCAACATCGGGCGACGGGAAGTGATACGCGATGTCGCCCCAAAAAAAGCCATTGCCCGACCTGACCGAGACTTGGGTGACGAGGACATTCGTGCCCGAGATGACGTAGCCGTCCGACTCGCCGTCGATAGTCGCGAGAAGATGCACAGGCGCAATACCGTATTTCGCTATCCACCGTCGCTGCCCCTCTCTGATGGGCGCCTCGGCTAGTACCTGCCGGATGCCGTACGCCGCATCCCCGTCATAGTCAATCGTCGCGTTCGGGGCGATAGGGTCGAGCCGGAGCACCACGCTCTGTTGCCCCGCCGGGATGAGCGTCGGCAGGGTCTCGACGATAAGCGTCTGCTCGGGCGTCGCGACACCGCCCCCCGTGCCGGGCTCGTCGAAGCTCAGAATCGCCATTGCGTCACTCTGCCGGCGCTCTGTACGTCAGCCATACGTCTGTTTCTCCATGGAATCGGGTACGCTCGAGAGCTAAGCCCACGCGAGAGCCCCGCATGCGAACCCTCGTCTGTCTGTCTGTCCTGCTCACCGCCTGCTCGTCCGGCGGGGATTCAGTCGAGCATGTCGCCGATAGCGCACCACAGCGCCCGCCGGTGATTGACGAGATACCGGTCCTCGCTGACCCGAACGCGCCGCTTCGAGGCAATGCCACGGTGCAACCGGGCATCGACTCGCGAATCGCGTTCGTCGGCTACAAAATGGTCGAGCGGGGCGGTGAGGCAGGTGTCGTTATCGACTTGTACAACCGTGCCGACTTCGACATCACCGAAGCGACGTGCGAGGTCACCGCGTCCGCGAGCGGCACCGTCCTCGCGCGCTCCATCGCCGAGTGGACGGGCGGAGTGGCAGCGGGTGAGTACGCCCCTGCTGTCGCCTACTTCCCGAACGTCGGCCCTGGAGTCGCTGACCGCGTCGAGTGGCTGTGTGCGGTCAGCTAGTTCGCCTTTCGGCTAGGAAGCGACCCTCGTCATGTTCGGGCACTGCCGATCGCGTACTCTGTTCTGAACACACTCGGAACCTGACACCTCATGCGCCGTGCCCTCACCTTCGAAACGCTGTGGAACTCCGCGCCTTGTCAAGCGCTTTGTATTGCGCTGGCCGGCGCGCTTGGCAGCGTGGCAATCTACAGCGACCTTGCTGCGGGCCGAATCGGCGTCAATGCCCTGTGCGGCGCGGCCATTGTCATCGGTCTCGTGCTCGCCGCCTTAAAGGACGCCTTGACCGGCGCTAGCGGTTGCGCGTCTCCGCTTGAGACGACTGCAGTACGGCCGTCGTCGAGATCGGGTCAACACGACGCTTAGGCGCACTAAGTGCGCGGCTGCTCTGATACTTCTGGATGACGTTGTGCAGCATGTCCGATAGCTGCGGAACATGACTCAGCTTTCCGTGGTCAAGTGATCGCAGAATCATTCGCGCCGAGCCCGAAGGGTTGCCGGTGCCAGCGTTGTCCAACGTTGCCTCGATCGCGCGCCCGAACTGCCGAAGTCCGGCGCGCTCTTGCTCGGTGAAAATCTCTCTAACGAGAGACGAGCCCCGTCCGGCATTGGCTCGCTTGAGCGCGGATACCAGCGTCCCCGGACCCTTGGTCTCGGTCGTCGTTCCCGATTTCGCGATGGTCAACAGCGCCATCTCACGGAACGAGTTCCACGCGTCCGAACCCTCGCCGACCGCTTGGCGATACTGCTTCGCGACACTCGCCGCATCATCTGACAGCCCCGTCGTTCCTATCATTCGCCTGATGACTCGCTCAGGAGACATGCTGTCCTTGATCTCAAGAAGTTCATTCACCGCCTTGCCGGCTCGACTGTCTCGATCGAACTTCGCGCCCTGCTCGGCCCTGAGTGAGCGGGCATTCTTGATTACATCTAGTATTTCGTCATCGCCTTCGTACAGCCCTTGCCGGAAGGCGCGGTCAAGCTCCTCGTCATATGCCTTCTTGATCTGCGTGATTAGCGCCTTGTCGGTCTTGTTCCCACCCGTGATCTTGCCAAAGTTCTGATTGATGATGCGCCGCTGGCGTTCAACCAGTTTGAACCGGGTTGAAGGCGGAGCCCCTTCCTCGGCCCGCTCGCTGAACCGCTTCAGGGACTCAAGCGTCTTTCGTCCGGCCGGCGTGAGTTCGTCGACTTCGATGTCTCCCGCCGCCAGTCTCCTCTGAATCCTTCCGTGCAGTCCCGTAATCGAATCGCCGATCAGGCTAGCGTCAAGGCTGTCTGCCTGTGAATACGCCTCGTCGACCCTGCGCCCTAACGCCTCGTTCGCGTCCTGTGCACCGACCTTCACGCGCTCGGCAGCCTCCATCACGTTCTCGGATGCGTTCCCGCCGGTGATGCGGTCCTGTGCCTCGCCAATGCGAGCGTTGATTGCGTCATCGTTCTTTGCCTGAAGATCGCGCAACCTTTGCCCTTTCTGCTCGGGCATCGACTTCAGCTCTTCTTCGAGCGATAGCTGTTTGAACTTCGCCGCACGCTGCGCCTCCGTGCCGTCCGGCATCATCTGCCCTCGTGTGAGCTTGAGCCCGAACGCTTCGGCCGCCGCCGCTTCCGGCGTGATCTCGTCGCCCGACTCGATCAGCCGCCGGCCCATTGTGCGAAGCTGCTCACGGGACATGTCTCCGGCGCCGCCGGATTCTCTGAGCGCAACTCGTGCCACGCGCTCGGCCTGCTCCGGCGTCGGCTTTCTGCCCCTCAGCGCCTTCACGAACCGCCCGGCCGCTGGCGCGAGTAACGCCTCTCCAGCGCCGCCGATAATCCCCGCCGTGACCGCTTGACCTGCATCGACTTCGTCCTTGCCGCCAGCCGCTTTTACAGCCTCTTGCATAGCCACGTCCGTGCCTGCGTTGAGCGTCGCTCCGGCGGCAAGGCGTTGCCCGAACCGCCCGAGCGACGAGGCCGCGCGCCCCGCTCCGGCGGCAATCTTCCCTGCCGGGACGAAAGCGGCAGCCTTGCCGAAGAAGCGGTAGGCGTCTTCGGGGTCTAGACCGGGCTGATTGACATAGGCTAGAGGCTTTCCCCCTTCGTCAAGCACGACGGCGTTGCCGTTCTCGTCTTGGCCCTCGGAATACTGCGGGTACTGCTCGAGAACGGCCCGCATGTACTCCTCGTCGCTGCCCATCATGGACGCCGCGCCGACCGACATGCTGTTGCCGAGCCCCGCTTGAGTGATATTCGGAAGCTCTAGCGTAGCGTCTCCTTGGAATGCCCCGGCAATCTTCTGCCCTGTCCGCTCGAGCCAGTTGCCCCCGGCATCCCCCGCCGCGTCCGCGCCTTCGGCACCTGCGCCAATCATGGCCGCCCCAGCGTTCGCGATGCCAGTACCGGCGCGATCTAGGATGTTCCCCTCGCTAGGGCTTGGCGTACCGAGAAACTTGGAGTCGAAATCTGCCCTGTCGATGCGCCCAGCGTAGTGCTTTTCGTACAGCTTCGTCGCGAGAGTTGCGTCGTCGATGGAGTCGTACTCGGGGTATTTAGCCCGAAAGGACGTGATGGTCTCAGCCATCAGTCGAATAGCCCAAGCGGGTCGCCAGCACTGACGGCCTGTCCCGCGTTCTCGGCCGCTGTGATGTCTCGCCGTGACGTTTCGCCAATCGGCCTCATCCCCACCGGCGACACCCAGTCTTGCAATCCGGGTGCAACGTTTCTAGCGCGCTGGTCATCAAGATGACTCTGCATGGAAAGATAGTTTTCACGCGCTAGCTCGATGTACTTTCTATTCAGGCCGTTGATAATCGCATTGGCCCTCGGGTCTTTATCGTAGCTCGGGAGTGATTCGCGATACAGAATCATGTCCTGATCCGTCTGCGGCCCGGCCATGCTCTCCATGATGCCTATGACCATCGGAACCTGAGCCCCGTTGAATGCTTGCCGTGCGGCGGCGGCATCGGTGCCTAACAGCTCTCCAACCTTCGCGAAGTAGTCCTCGACCCTTCCGGTCTTAAACTCCTCCCCGATGCTCTCCATCACGTCAAGAGATGCCTCCATTCGGGCGATACCGTTGAATTTCGTCTTGGCCTCTTGGTACATCTCACGATCGGCGACGGCAAGCCCCTTGGCGAACTCGTCCGCATACGTGTCGGCTGAGTCTTCCGCGCGCGACGCTGGATTGTGCTTGCCTTCATGCTCGATCAGGCTGCGCTGACCCTCCAGCTTCCGAGCATCCCGCGCCAAAGTCAGCCGCGCGTCCCGCTCTGCCCGACGATCGTTCTCCGCGTTCGCCGCCGCCGTCTTAGCCGCCGCCGCTTCCGCCTTCCGTTCGGCCATGACGCCACTGACTGCATAGCCCTCGTGCCGCACGCCGTCCTGATACGCGCGCTCGTCGACAATTTCAGCTTGACGGTATTGCTGCATCCGCGCCTCGCGCTTTTGCTGCACGTCGTCCGTGAGCCTGAGCATCGCTTTCTGCTGCTCGTGCTGGCCCCACTGCTGACCCGCCTGAGCAAGCCCCTGCCCGAGCCCTCTCAACGCCCCTTCCCAGTCCATCGCTATGCCGCCTCCGCTGTCACGACCCAATCACTCGACACCCAATCCTCCGTCACCCATGCGCGCACGACGTTGTCCCCGTGCCACGCGAGCGGCGTCACGACGCGGTTCCCCTCGTCCGTTGCGATGTACAGCTCGTCCGCGTGGTCAGCAGGGACCGCGAGCGCGAGCGCCCCGTCGATACCGAGCGCCTGCCACCCGGAGCTGCCGTAGCTCAGTGAGCGGTACACGTCGCCGTTCGCCGTACGCGCGTACACCATGTCGAGCCCCGCAACAACCTCTCGCACGGCGCCGAGCTTTGGATATTCGTGCCAGCCGCCGGCAAAAAGCCGCACGAGTATCCGCCCGTCTTCGGTGAGCGCGTGCAGCATCGTCTCGTCATGGTCAATCTGCACAAGGCGCGTTGCCACCGGCGCGCTTGCCAGCAGCCCGAAAACCTGGCCCGAGTAGGGGCGATGCAATACGTTCGTCGCGAGCGCTTGTAGGTACTCGTCGCTCGTCGAAAGCCACGTCACGCCACCGGGGCTCTGCATGAGCGACCAGCGCGCGTTCGTTGCGATGAGACGGCGATAGATTCGCCCCGTATCGCTCAGTGCGTAGAGCGTCGTGCGGGAGCAGGCGAGCTGCACAGCAGGCTCGGGCGGGCTCTCGAGCGGAGCGACAATCGTACTCGGCGAGACGCGGAGGTATTGCGTGATGGCGCCGTCGTCGAGTCGGTAAATGTGATTGAGCGAGACGGCGAGGGATGTGCTCACGTGCCGACGCGCCACTTTCCGGAGATACGGATGAACGTCGCCTCTTTGTGCGGCGTGTTCAAACGCGCTTCGGGGCGCTCGACCAGCGTACCGAGCGCTGCATCGTAGCCGACTATCGTGCCGGAGGCGGCCACGGTGACGATGACGAGCGCATTGCCACGCCGTAGCGCCACCTCGCTCCCCTCGTCGGCACTTGCCGGGAGCACGAGCGTCACCGGGGACGCATTCATCATCCAGTGCCGGACCGGGAGAGTGTCGAGCGCCCCGCCGAGTGCGCGGACCGTGTACGGGGCGAGCCCACCGCCCGTGCCCGTCTCGAGAACGGGCGCGGCGACCTCGAGCCACTGCCCTGCGTACTTGACGAAGCGGTGCTCGCCGCCGGGCGTGTATACGGGGTTCGTCGTGCCGTCGACCGTGCCGACGAGTGTCGCCGTGCCGGACTCGACCGTGAGCGAGAACAGTGTGCCGCTCGTCGGGAGGCCATGCCGGAGATTGCTCGCTGGCTGATAGTACGTCCCCCCGCCGTGGAGCTGCGTGTCGACGGTGAGTACCGTGACGCCGGAGAGGAAATCAAGGGACTCGTCCGCTTGGTCGGCTGTGAGCGGACCGGCATTGTCACGGCGAAGGTGAACGCGCATGGCTACGCGGCTCTCCCGATAAATCCGCCCTGAGCGGGAGGCGGTGGTGCGACAGGGGCTTGCCCGCCGGCACGGGCGGCAATCGCGCCCCCTTGCTCATGCGCTTCGGGCGGCATCTCGGCTGCCATCGCCTGCATGTCCTCGGCAACATCGGGGTACTGCTGCGCTATCTGACTGAGCGACATGGCAACGAAGTCGTCGATGTCGTCCTGACTTTTTATTGAGCCCCTTGCTCGCCCGATAGCCGCCACGTCCTCGATGACGGCCTCCGTCGCATCCACCGCCTTGTCGGGGTCGATGGCCTGTCCCTGCGCTTCATACTCTTGCCGTAGCAGGGAGTAGATGGTCACAAGGGCTTGTGCCGCGCCTTGCGGCCCCTGCGAAATCATCTCGTCGAAAGCGGGTCCGGACTGCTCGTCGTGGAGAAGAAGGAGGGCGTTGTTCGCAACATCGTTAACGTCGTTCATGCCCGGCTGGGGCTGCTGAGGCCCCTGGGGAGCGGCTGGCGGCATGCCCTGAGGGGGCGGCGCTTGAGGAGCAGCCTGGGGAGGAGGGGCGCCGCCCTGGGGCGCAGTCGGGAGCGGCCCCATCGGCTTCATCGGCTGCGCGGCCGGCAAATCACCACCGCCTCGGAGGCCGTGCGATTTCAGGAACCCGCCACCGGCCTTCACGAGGCGTTCTCCCATCGGAACGTACGCGGGTTGAAGCGCCCTACCGTGTCATTCGGCATCGGCATCTCTGTGCCGGAATCGCTGTACGTGCTCGCAAACCGAAGCGGCTCGGGCGAGGGCTGTGGCGTGGTGACCGCGCCGGACGGCTGAGAGCCGGCGGGCATCGGAGGGGATGCGCCGAGGTACCCGCCACCGAGGCTCGGCATGCCACGCTGACTCGCGATGCGCTGCTGCTCGCGGAGCACGTCCACCTGACGCTCGGGCTCGGGCGCCATCGCCCCCGCGAGCATCTGTCCGCCCGTCTGGAGCATCGCGGCCTGAACAAGTGGGTTCGCGCCACCGATAGCGCTCCCGACGCTCGAGGCGCCTCCGGCAATGCTGCTGCCGATGCCGGCGAGAAAGCCGCCTCCCCCTGCCGCTCCCGCCGCCGCTGTCCCTGCCGCTCCGGCGTTCGCCGCCGAGAGGAGCGCCCCGCCACCGCTCATGCCAGCACTCGCCGCCCCCGGAATGCTTCCGATGCCAGCCGCCGCTCCCGCCCCGCCTGCGCCGCCTGCCGCTGCCGCCGGTCCCGCCGCCGCCCCTGCCGTGAGCAGCGTCGCGGCAATCACGGCCTGCACCGTCACGACATTCCGAACGCCCTCGTCAACCCGCTTCCACTCATCCGAGATGTCTTTCCCTGAGCGCTTGAGCTGCTTTGTGATGACCCGGCCGGGATTGCTCACTGTCCTGTCCTCAATTGATAGTTACCGCCGACGTGCTCGAAACCCAGCCGCCCGATAAGGCGCTCCGCGCGCTCGTTCCGGCTCGACACCGAGAGCGTCACGAGTGCCGCTCCTTGCTCCTCCGCCCAGCGCTTGTAAGCCCGAACGAGTGCCGCGCCCTCGCCCGTCCGGCAGATGAATGCCTGGTCGCTCGCCGCCGTCCCCACCGCCATGTCGAGCGGCGCGAGACTCGCGAGGAGCACGCCCCCCACTCCTCCCCGGTCTGAGACCCACGAGAACATCTCGTCACCGCCGACGAGGTAGGTATGCACCGTGCGCGCAAGACGCGCGCGGTCGACCGGGATGTGCCCGTACGGCATCGAACGCCACGTCTCGATGAGCAAGCGCGTGATGGCGCGAGCGTCGGAGTACAGCGCCTCTCTAATCACTACAGCGGCGCACGAATCCAACGGTCACGCTGCTCATCGAAATGCCATCGGAACCCTTCTCCTGCAGACACGATTGGCGTCTTCATCCACTGCCCGCGACTCGAGTCGTACTGCCACCGATAGCCCTCCCCTGGCGGGGCGGTGGGCTGTCGAGTGCTGTCCTGGGAAGGGGCGCCCATCGCGGAACCCGCCGACGAGCCGAAGACGAACTGCGTGCCGGCAAGCTCTGTCCCGCGCGAGATGACCGTGGCGCTCGCGTTGTGCATGCGCTCGAGGTTTCGAATGCCCTGCGCCCGTGCCTCATTCGAGAAATCGGGGTTCGACTGCATCGCCTGGATTTGAGCGTGAGTGTTCGTCGAGAGGCTAGTGAGCTGGTCACGAACGGCCGCCTCTCGCTCAGCAGCGTATTGCTCGCGGTTGAGCGCCGATTGCTGCGTTGCGTTCTGCGCCGAGAGCGAGTGCTGTCCCGCTATCTGCTGTCCCTGAAGGCCATAGTTGATATCTCCTTGTTGCGCCTGTAGCTGAGTCGAGTAGCCAAAATTGTCGCCGGCAAGCGTCCGTTGACCGGCAATCTGCTGGCCCTGGAGCTGGGTGTTGTAGCCGAACTGAGCCTGGTCGCGACGTAGGTCGACGCCGCCCTGTCGGTCGATGAGCCCGCCTTGAATCCTCCCCTGATTGTCCTGCTGCGCAAGCGTGTACCCGTGCCCTTCACGCTGGAGGCGGCTGTTGACGTTGCCTTGCCGGTCAATCAGCCCGCCCTGGATGCGGCCTTGGTTGTTCTGCTGGGCGAGGGTGTAGCCGTGGCCCTCTCTCTGGAGACGACTGTTCGCATCCGTCTGCACGCCTATCAGGCTCCGCTGGTTGCCGAAGTCCTGATCGGCACGCGATGCGCTGTTCTGATAGTTCTGCGTGGCCAGCCCGCCCTGCTGGCGATACGCGCTGTCCTGTAACGCGGCTTGCCCGTACAGCCCCGCGTCCTGTTGCGCTATCGGGAGAGCGGCACGAACGCGCGCGTCCTCGACCGCGCCGACCGCCATGGACGACGACAGAAGCCCCCGCGCGTTCGCCTGACGGTTCCCCTGCGCCTCGGCCTGGCGCATGTAAGGGTTGTCTCGCCGAAGAAGACCCGTCAGTCGGCTCTCAACCGTCGCTTCGGGGCGAATCGTCGTCGTGTTGCGCTGGAGCTGCGCCGCTTGCCGGGGGCGCGCTCCGAGAAATCCCGCTGGCATTAGCGCGCCTGTCCTCGGTCGGTGTAGTGGACGATGATGGATTTCACCTCGTGCTCATGCGTGCTCGTCGGCTCGAGTCGGAGCGATTGAGAAAGACCCGTCCCGATGAGGTACACAACGCCTCGAAACGCCTGCATAAAGCGCGAGAGAAGATCCGGGCGGTAGCCAGGGGCGGCGCGGGAGAGGGGCGTGATATCGACCGCCGCCGAGTCGGCATAAGCGTCCTCGCCGTCATCGAGAACGCTCGTCACAGACATGCCCAGGCGAGGGTCGCCCTCGAACTCGAGGACCGCTTTGTGAAAGCGCTTTTTCAGCCTCGGGCGCCCGTAGTGAAAATCGTGGAACTCGAGGAACGCATCAATGACCTCGCCGGAGAACGTGCCGCCCGCATCGAGCCGATGCACCCAGCCATCTCCCGTCGCGACGAATATCTCGTCATCATCCCCCCTCCGAATCCCGACAGCGGTAATCGTGTGCCCTAAGTCGACCTCCATCGCGCCCGCGAGCGCCGAGCCCGCGAATGTCAAATACAGCCCCCGCCCGTCCTCGTTGAGCAGTCGATACTGCGATTTGTCGCGCGAGACGACGCTGAACAGCCTCGCCCCTTGGCGAATTCTCTGATACGTCTCGTCGAATCGCTGACTCAGTGCCTTCGAAACGAATCCGCCGTAACGGTCCGATGCGCCGAGCGTCGTGATGCCGCGCCGGTCGCAAAAGATGGCGGTCGGCATGTCTTGGAGCGTGCCGGGAATAGCCCCTGCTTCGTCCGAGTACAGCTCTACGCGCCAGTCATCGACGGAGGTGCCGGTCAATATGCTGATGCGGTCGGCGCAGAAAATAGCGAGCGCCCCGCCGGGGAGCGCCTGGAAGCCCGTTATCTCGTCCCCGACGCCGAACTCCCCCGCACCACCACTCGTGTCGAACGACGCGGGATTGCCGAGCGCGGAATGAAGCACTCGGCCGCCGGGAAAGGCGAGCATCAAGTGCTGTTGATGTGCCGTGACGTGCGTCGGCTGCGACTCGGTGAGCGGTACGGTGTCGTCGATGTAGACCGGCGGCTCAATGCCCTCGACGTAGAACGGCGCGGTCTGTCCATTGACGAAGAACATGCGGGGCTCGAGCCCTGGGAAGGCATGCACGTAGGCGCTCCAACGCGCCTTCGAAGGGTCGTCAACCGGAATGACGCCGAACGACTGCCAGAAGCCGCCCTCGTGGCGCGCACGCTGGATGACGGCCTTGCCCTCGTCGTTCATCTGGACGGCGTACACATGCCCGCCCATCGCGCCGAGATAGACCACCTCGCCAGCCCCGCCGGCACCCCGAAAAGGCGTGTAGAACGCCCCTTCGGACAGGTAATTCTGGAACTGCACGCGCTCGCTCTCGAGGAGCGGAATATCGGTATTGACGATAACGCTCGGGCCGTACTCCCCCGTAGGGAAGAGCACATCCCCCGTGCTTAGCTTCTCTGTCGCGCGCTCTTTCTCGATGAGCGAGACGGAGAGGTGCGTTCCTCGATGCGCCGTCGCGAGCGAGCGAAATCGCACGCCGTTCGCCGTCGACCGTGCCGCGCCGTCCGGGAGCGGGTCCAGGCGATTGACGAGCACCGCTTGCAGCGCGTCATAGCGCGGCGAGACATCGCGCCCCGACCACCGCCGCATGCCCCCGATGCGCCGGTACCCGCCCTCAGCCAAAGCTTCGTAATTGAGCGAGCGCCGCACCGTGCCGGGAGCGGCGCTGAAATCGGAGGACACCTCGTCCAGCCCGCCGGCACAGACGAGGGTTTGGACGCGGTGGGTCAATCTACCCACACCTGTAGCGGTTGCTCTGGAGAGTGGGTACGGCTCCATGCGTTGTTCGGGAGATACAGTGCCTCGAGCCGCCCCATCCACTCGGCAAAGCGCGCCTCGGCCGTCCTCATCAGAAACTCCGCCTCGTCCGTCTCGTAGTGCAGCGCCAGCGCACGATAGAAAATCACGTCATGGTGGGAGGCGGGGATGTGCGGCGTGTCGTCGCTCGAGGTGAGCACCGCTGGCGCAACGACGCATTCAGCCCGGAGGACAAACGGCAACGCCGAGACCGGACTGAGCTGAATCGCGCCGCTCGGGTCGACGGAAAATTCGCTCGGGAGGCTGTTGACGGCCGCCGGCTGTCTCGACACCTCTCGCCGCTCGCGGAACGCGGGCCAGGGCATGGGCACTATCTGCTGATGCCAGCGCTCCGTCCGCCCGTACACCGCGTTCTCGTTCAGAGAGAGAACGTCCAGGTGAGTGTCGCGCGGGTCGACAAATCCACAGCGCGCCTCGACGAAGAAGTCAATCGAGGGGCGCATGAACGTCCAGTCCACGTGAGCTGTCTCTATCTCGCGCACCGCCTCCGCGACGTAGTCACAGATACGCTGCAGTCGCTCGGGCTGCCCGACAACGTCGTCCGGCTTCCCCGATGAGGCGCCCGCAATCGCCGCGCGACGTGCGACGCGTTGACAGAGCGCGAGATAGGCCATCGACTCAGGCCCCGTTGCCCGTGCCGTTCGTCTTCACAGGCTCGCCGTCGATAATCGTCACTTCTGGCTCGTGAGGACCGCTCACGAGATGTTCCTTCGCCTCCGCCCCCGTACGCTTGTCGTCGAGCGTTTCCCAAGGATTCGTCACGCCCGGCATCTCGTCCTGTATATAGCCCGAGGCCAGGACGCTCGGCGTGCTCGGGTCGGCCTTCACCCGCTCAGGGTCCGGCTCGCCGGGCTCCTCGGCAGGGCGACGACTCGCGAGCGCGTCGCGCTTCGAGCGCATGCCCGTGATGCCGTCTTTCGGCTCGGTGTCCGGGCCGCCCTTCTTCTTCTCGCTCTTCTTCTCGCTCATGATTCGCTCTCGCTCTCGTTCAATGCCGTCGCGACAAGCGCAACGAGTTGGTCTTTCTGATTAGATTTCGTCTGCACGCCGGCCCGCCCTAGCCAGCGCTTGATTGCAACGACGCCGTAGCCCTCCAACACTTCATCGAGCGGCATGTGCTTCAAAAGGCGCCTAAGGTTCGTCTTGTCGATGTCGTCCCCCATCACGAGCTTTGCGATGGCCGCGTTGTTCGCCGACGCAAGCGCCGCCGTCGCCTCTTCCATGAGCGACTTTTCGGGCTCGGCCCGAACCGCCCCGCAAGGCTTGCCGTGACGGTCTCGGAACTCGAGCTGTCCGGCGACGAGCTTCGAATAGAGCGCATCCCCGATAGGGCCGGACATCCGTGCCCAGCCCTCGGCCTTCAGCGTCTCGTCAACGGCGGTCACGACGGTCCGTCGATGTCTCGCGCTCACGCATGGGCTCGGTCGGGACAGTCATTCGCCCCGCCTCCGTCATGTAGCGATAGCCCACTAGAGACTCCGTCTCGGCAAGGCCCGACGCGGGAGTGGCCGGTCGCGACGGTGCGGCCGGCTCCTCCTCGAACGGGTAGCCGTAGACGCTCATCCCCACGTGTACGTCTGCCCCGAGGGCGCCTTCACCTTCTCGCCTTTGCGGGCCTTCGGGCGCGCACCGGTGCCGACATCCATGCCGAGCGAGCTGTGACCGCGACTCACCTGATAGCGCGCGGCAAGCCCCGATTTCAGGCTTGCCCCACTCTCGGGGCCGGCGTTCGGCCCGCTCGGGCGCTGGCTCTTGTTGTCTTCTTTGTGCTGGCTCTTCATCGTGTTGCTCTCAGTTGGTGTGTCGTTACGCCGTTGCGCTCGTCCAGTGCCAGATGCGCGCCTCGGCCGCTTGGTCATAGGTCAACGCGAACTCGCCCATGTAGAACCAGGCAATGGCTCGATTCCGACCGAACCCCGAGGGAATCGCGGTCTGCACTTCCTCCGGGGTGACACACGCCTCGACCGTCGCGTCATCGCCGAAGAAGAAGACCTCGTCAGAGAGGTAGTTGTTACCCGCGAAGTCTTCCGAGCGAGCCTGCGCCGTCTGCTCGACGAATCGAACGCCGTGGTATTTGCCGATTTCGCCCGAGCGAATCATCGAAATGCCGGACTCGGTGTACTGATTGATACCGTCGAGTTGCTTTCGAATGCCCTTGAAAGCGGTCGGGCGCCCGATGGCGTAGTAGTCACCGTGTGCGTACGTCGGCACGTCCCCCTCACGCATGTCCAGCTCTATGCCGAGCGCGTGATTCAGCGTGAGTGCGGAGTTATTGATGACCGGCGCGGTGCCGTTCGTCGCGACCGTAATCTCGTCAGGGCTGTCGCCGCCGGCAGGTCCGACCTTGATAGGCGTTGCCACGTACTGCTCATACGCCCCGCCATCGAGCACCATCGCGCAATCTTCTTCAAGCTGCTTTTTGACGATCTCCTCGACAGGCTCCGCCGCTAGCTCCAGGAGCTTTCGCGTGGTAGGGATGGAGTTGCCCCATTCGGTCACCGTGACACTACGGAGCGACAGCGGCGCGCGAGTCCTCGGGATGTCCTCAAGCTCGGTAATGCGCCGCCCGCGCGTTTCGACCTTTCCGTGAACGGACCAGGAGAACGTCTCGCCTTTGTGCTTGACGGGCTGGCTCGACTCGGGCAATTCGCAGAATTGGCGGAACCGCGCACGAGGCTGCACGCCGAGCCGGAGCTTTTTCGACATCATCGGCGCGTGGTACATGTTGCCGCCGAGTTCGCTGACGAACCAAAGCTGTCCCGTCGACTCCGCCGGAGCCGGGGACAGGGTAGAAAGTGGTACAGGCATGACTGTCGTTTCTCAGTAAATTGTATGGAGTGCTATCGCTGTCCGCGCGCTATCCGCATCTCCGCGAGAATGTCGCGAGACTGCGGGACCGCCGGTGGGGGCGGCGCGAGCGGTTGGCGAGCCTGTCCACCCACGGGCGCGTTCATGCGCGCGTGCGCGGCCTTGGCTGCCGTGCGCGTTGTCAGGGAGGCATCGGGCACGGGCTCGGGCGGTACTGCTGCCGGAGCCGGTGCGTATCGAGCAACGTGCTCGCGCGTCATCTGGAGCGCTCGTGCGATGTTCTCCGCCGGCCGTAGATGAGGCTCGGTCATTCGGAGCGATTCGCTGTAGCGGTCCGCGACATCACGCATGACGCTGTCGCCGAGAATCATCGCGTTCACAGGGTCCGTGGATACCTGCGCGATGGCGCTCTCGACCTCGATTTGCTCACGGGCCTGCATGGCCGCCTGCGTCGCGATGACGCTTGCGTCCGGCAGGGCCGCTTGCTCGTGATTCAGGCGCTCCACTAGAGCCGCCTGTGCCTGCTCATCACCCTCGAGGAACGCCTTTTCCAGCGTCTCGCGAGTGATGCCCTGTGGAGCGCCTTGCGGTGGCTCCGTCACTCCAGCGCCCTGAGAAACGGGTGGCTGGTATCCCTGCGGTTGCGCTTGCAGGGCTTCGAGTCGTTTGCGCTCAAGGGCCGCTTGCTGCAGCCTTTGGTCGCCGGTCAGATATTTCTGTGCGTTCGAGTGGTACTGCTGATAGGGCAACGTTTGCGGCTGCCCATCAACGACGAAATCAACGTACCACTGCCCGTCCTCGCCCTGCCGCGTACCGGGTGGCAGCGACGGGGCGGGAACGGGTTCCTGCTCCTCGGGCGCCTCGGCTTCGACTTCCGCCGCTTCTGGCGCCTCCGTCTCCTCTTGCTCGCCCTCCTCTGATGTAAACCGCCCCTTCTCGTCGCGCGAGCGTTGTGGCTGCGCGTAGTCGGGCATCACGGCATCGGCCGCCGGGCTCGCACGGGCTGCCAGTGCCGCCTCTCGCCTATCGGCAGGGGTGGGCTCAGGCTCGGCCCGTGCGGGCTGTTCGGGCTCGGGCTCCGGGATGTCCGGTGCGGCTACATCAGGCGTCGGCGCGTCAAGCTGCGCCTCGGCTTCGAGGACTTCGGCGTTCTCGCGAACGTCGGCGTCTCCGCCCGGCGGGGTAGGAGAACTCATATAAAGCTCCGTCTGTGGGATAGATGCGTCTCACGACGCGGGCACTTCGGATCACCTCCTGTGGCAGCAGAAGGATCGGTACGGCCTCTCGGCCGAATCTCTTCAGTAGTCTTCCTGAGCGCGTGTTAGCGCGGCATCGTGTAGGCGCGCCTCCATCTCGATGGCGTACTCTCGGAAGTAGCGCGCGGCACGTATCCGAGCCAGTGCATCGGCCTGCTGCGTCGTGTCTCCGCGCGACACGCTCTCAATCAAGTCCTCGACGGCCTGCGCCTCGTCCTGCGCGGGAAGACGGAGGATGGCGTCAGCGATGAGCGGGTCCGACATGAAGCGAATGCCGTACGCCTGCGCCTCGTCGAAGTCGCGCTCCTCGGCCGCCGTCTCGTCCGTCATGCGCTAGCTCCGAATGGCTGTGGCTGCGCTCGCTTGGCGAAGAAGCCCTCACGCATGACGCTCGCCGACTCCGCCGCCTTGTCGCGCTCCAGCGAATCCCGCTGCGCCGCGATAGCGGCCGTGATGTCCCCTTGCAAAATCGCCTGCTGGAGCGCGGTGTCGGCATCGAGCTGCGCCTTCTCACGCTCCGTCCTGTCTCGCATCAGCGCGATTTCCTCGGCCGATTCGATGCCGAGCGAGTGCATGTGCGCTTGGAGCTGCGCCCGGTCTAGGTCAAGGCGCGCACGCTCTACCGCCAGCTCGTGTGCCATCTCCGCCTGATTGCCCGCTTGAGCGGCTTTCTGAGCGTCGAGCTGCATGCGCTGCATTGCAAGCTGCCCGTCCTGCTGGAGCTTTTGCTGCGCGATTTGAAGCTTCCCGCCTTCGATTTCGAGCTTCGCCGCCTCCGCCTGCGCGGCAGGGTCTTCCTGCGGCGCCTGCTCGGGCGGCGTCTCGATGAAGCGCGTCCCGTCATCGTAGCCCATGGCGCCAGCAGCCTCTTTCAGCACCTCGTCGGCGTTGACAGTCTTCCCTAGCTCCACTGCCATCTGAATGAAGTTCCGCATCTTGACGACCTTGCGCTCGGGGTTCGTCGCGTCCTGCCCGACGCTGATTCGAAGCCTAACGGGGTGCCTCAGCATCCGCTCGGTCGGCACCGTCACGCCGTAGCGCGTCATCACGTCCGCGCTCTTCATCGCATCTCCAATGATCTGAGCGTCCGTCTCGTAGGTCTGCATCAGTATCAATAGCTGACGGAGCGCGTCCTGCATCCAAGTCGTTGCGAACATCTCCATCGCGTACTCGGTCATGATGTTCGAGTCGGACGCGATAAGCTCGAGCCCCGTCGCCGTGCGCCCGATGTTCGAGTTAGTATTCGCCGACTGCTGGCTAAACGATCCCAGCACCTCGTCCATGGACGCCGCAACCGACTCCTCGTCCTTGTACGCCGAGCCCGTGACATCGCGCGTTTCGAGCGGGATGATGCCGTTGACATCAGTTGCCGAAACCACACCCCCCGGTGTGCTTCGGAGCATCGCCTTCATGTCGAGCCCGGAGCGGCGATTGACGATGTAGCGCGGGCTGTTCGCCAGCCGGCTCGCGTCGCGCCTATCGTTCGTGATGCCGTTGATTTCGGCCTGTAGGCCCTCGCTGATTTCAACTTTCGATTGCGGGATGGGGCGGTGGGATTCGATGGTCACGCCCCCGATGGCGTAATTTCGCATCGCCTGGGGCATCACGTCCTTGACCCTCGTCGGCTCGGTCAGTAGATGCGTCTCGCCGAGCACGTCGAATGTCCAGTCCACCCCACCACGGTTCATGATGACGCGAAAGACGCGAGCCTCTTTGTGCAGCTCGACTTTCTCGGGCTCCTCCTCCGTCTGGCCGTTCGTCGATAGCCCCGATTTCGATGCGCTGGCCGAGCCCATGACCTCACCCGCCGAGCATGGGCGCCAGACGGGCGGCTCCCCACCCGGGCCGAGCATCATCTTTTCGAGCACTTCTCCTACCGTGGGGTTCATCTCCTCGATGAAATACGGACTCGTCCCGATGATGTCGCACCACTCGGCGTGAGGGCTGAATCGAAACTTCCCTAGCGGGATGAGCGTCACGGCAGGGCGGTCACGGACGATGTCGCCGTCCGCATCGACTCGGTAATCCCACCACTGCTTGGTGATGCAGATGCCCTCGACCCACGCATTCTGTAGCGCCCCGATGACGTTCTGCTTCCACTTCACATCCTCTCGAAGCCGATAGTTCAGCGCCTCGCGCCACGTCCGTGCGCCGGCCGCTAGCTCCGCGTCGTCCTCGTCCTCGGCCGTTATCTCCACCGCGTCCTGTGTCGAGAAGAACGCGGCGAGACACGCCGCCTCCGCCCTCTGCATCGCCGCCTTCGTCTTCGGCTTGAACAGACGCGAGCGGCGCTTGTAGGCGTCGGAGAGATAGCGCGAGCCCGCCGGATGCTGACTTCTCGCGTTCGCGTGGTTCTTGTCAATTTGCGCCCGGTGCGCACTCGTCAGAAAGTCGGTCGAGCCACGTAGCGTCTCGCGGAAAGTGACCATGACGCTGTCAGCGTCCTCCGGCGAGAGAGGGCCGGGGTCGTCCTCGGGAGTTGTGCCGTCAGCGAGATTGTCCGAGAGGCCAGCGGCGGCGATATCACGCATTAGCCGTGGCCCAACTCCATCTCCAAATCCCCCTTTGCGTTCCGCTTGAGCCCCGTGACGGTCCGCGCGTCGGTGTGGCGGTGCCGATCGAGCCCCAAGCGCTGGAGTATCGTCCCGCACGCGCGCGTCACCTGCCGGCGGCGGCTGCCGGGCTGCTGGATGTCGGCGGTGTGGAATACAAACCCACGGCCACTGTCAACACCGACATCGGCGCAGATGAGATTGATGGTCGTCCCGCCGTCGTCCGATGGCCCCGCCGCCCACACATAGCCAGGGTGCAGCTTTCGGGCGGTGTCGACAATGTCCATGACGAGCGTCTGTAGCGACGCGTGATTCACCTGGCGGTTCTGGCTCGACTTGGCGAGCTTACGTCGTGCCATGGCCGAACAGCCTCCGGTGGACTTCGTTGTAGTGCGCGGCCTCTGCCGCGATTCGTGGGTCGTCGGGCACGACGGGCACCTGCTCGACCATGGCGACATCGCCCTGGAAGCGCGCGCGGCGGCGCTTGCCGTTCGAGAAGAGGAAGAAGCCGTCCGGCAGTCGCTCGTGGCCTGTCGACAACCAGAAGGTGCGCGTGGTGGTGCTCATGCGGCCGAATCCGGCACGACGCTGAGCCCCCGCTCTGCGGCCCTCTGGCGAACTGTTCTCACAGCTCTACGCGACTTCTTCAGCTCTCGGCGCCCCTTCTGAGCGGCGGGCGACGGCAGGAACCAATACGCTCGTCCCTCATGCTCGCTCTCTGTCACCATGCCGTTCTCCACGAGATGACGAATCGCCCTTGTCACCGTCTGCCGGCTGTAGCCCAATCGCTCCTCGATTTGCTGACGCGTCAGGGGCACCCGGCCGCCGTACTTGGCCATTCCGAGCATCAGCAAGAACACGGCGCTATAGCTACCTTGAAAGCCCGGCGCCTCTACGTACTCAACCGCCTTCGTTTGCATCAGCCGTATGTGCTCCTCGTGTCGAGCCCTGTTGAGATTTCGCCTCGCTCGCGCTATCCACTTGAAGTGTTCGTCAATGCAGGTGAACGCCTCGTCAGCGTCCGGTCCATCATCGGTCGCATAGCTCCGCATCTCGCCCGTCCCGCCGTGCGTGACGACGATGGGCGGCCCCTTTTGCCCCACCTCAGCGGCCTGTCCACCAGAGGGCAGCCCTGTCCACAGATGGACAGCGCAGGCGTGACGCGCTGCGGCTTTCGGCATCTTGCTTATTTCGTATCCTTGGGCCTTGGCACGCGGGCATCCCTCCCGCCGCTCGGGTAAGCTTGTCTTCGGTCATCGCCGGCTATCTCCCGGAGGTGGCAAGTCGCGGAGCCTCGCTCTCGCGATAAAGTCCCGGCGGCCCCAACCGCCGGGCATGATTTCAGGTGGACAGCGCCTCGATCAGCTTCTCCACATGCACGTACTTTCCCGTCGAGATCCGCCTGACGAGCGCTATCACCTCGTGATTCGGGAGCGGCGGCGGGGGCTCATTGCGCACCTTGTCAGCCTGCACGTCCACCACCGGACGCGGCGGGGGCGCCCGCATGTCCTGGCGCTCCTGAAGTCGCCCGCCACGCCCCTTGAGCCGGCGCCGGACTTCGTCCTCGATGACGCGCTCGGTGAGCGTCATGTCGCCCGTGGCGTCCCGTATCGGCGGGCGCGGGGGCGGGTCGTCGTCCCACATCAGACGACCATATCGCCACGACTGACACCGAACGCTTCCGCCGACTGCCTCCAGCCAATCAGCCTAAGCACCTCGTCGTAGCTCTCGCGAGCGACAACACGGCCCCCGTTGCTTGAGCGAACGACCGTGCCCTTCTCCGAGGGATAGACACACGAGGTGGTGTCGGCATCAATCATGACCGGAATGCCCTCGGAGTCGTCCTCGGGATTCACCCCCTTGATTGTCAGCTCTACAGGTCGTGCCACGTCAATAGTCCTCTAGCGGCTCGGGCTCAAATGATTCGTGCCCACCGAATCGCTCCGGCGGCATGAACCCCTGCGCAAGCTGTCTAATTGCATCGGACCCGTTGGAAGCCCAATTGTGCAGCGGCGTCAGCGAGTAAGTGTCGTTCGTCTCGTTGTACTGTCGGCGGTAGTTCGCGAGCGCCTTCAGTCCCTCAGCGCAACGTCCCGCATCGAAGTAGCACCCCGTCAAGAACTCCCGCGTCATGTCGATGCCGTCCTCCAGCCTCGGGATGCGCTCGACGACATGGATAGGCGATACACCCATCTGCTCGAACATCTCCCGCCGACTCGCATTGCTCAGACTCAGCTGCTTCACCTCCACGTCGTGCGGCATGTAATGCGCCTCGACGATGACTTTGTGCTCCTTGGCCCAGTCGGTGATGTAGCGACCCCAGTAGCTAATCGTCTGAAAGCGCTTCGCGTGATAGCCGACGAAGCGCTTTTCCATGCCGACGTACTGCATCATCCACACGGCCGTGTGGTCGTTGCGGCCTAAGTCCCACCCGGTGTAAACCGGCAACGTTCGCTCGATGGGAATGCTCGTCACCCGTTTCTGAGCGTATGCCTCGGTGATCTGATCCTGGTAGATGGCACCGACGATCTCGACTACGTCCCAGCGCCCGTCGAGCAGCGCTTTGCGCTCGATCTCGCTCAGCATATGCAACTGACTCGCATAGTCGGTGTTAGCGAGATACTTGTTATCCGCGATCCGAGCCGGGATAAACCGCCGGTGCCACGTCCTCGTGCCGCCTGTTCGCGGGTCCGGTAGGTCGATCATAAAGGCGATGGCCGCGCCGTCATCCGGCACCTGCCAGCGGTCTTTGACCCATGCGTGCCCGACTCCGCCGGGATTGCATGTTGCCCGGACGTACACACTCAACCGCGTCTCGGTCGTTCTCAGGCGCGAAAGGAGATACTTGTAGCCCGCATCCGTCTCTTGCTGCGTCAGCTCGTCCCAGCCAACGTAGGCGTATTCATGGCCCTGATACTCGAATCGGTCGGTCGGTCGGGCCATATAGCCAAAGCGGACTGCTGCCCCGGATGGGAACCGCCACTCCTTGTCCGTGCCGTTGTATTTCGCGCCCGGAGCAATCTGCTTGTAAAGCTCTTTCGAGCGGTCTATCAGGTCCACCAGCTCCGGGTATGTCTTCCTGAACAGGATCGCCCGATAGCTTGGGTACTCGATCGCGTCTTGATGTCCACCCAACGCGTCGATCAGCAGGCTTTCAGACTTGCCCCCTCCGGCCGCTCCGCCATACAACACCTCGTCCTCGGCGGCGGCAAGGAACTCGACCTGTTTTGGCTGAGGAATCCATATGTCCTCAACCCGTCTGTTCACCCGCCTCCGGCAATAAATCCTTTTTCGGAACGGCGATGCGCCTGACGGTTGCGTTGATGTCGACCTCGCCCCCGTGCTCGGTTCGGTCAGTGAACATCTTCAGGTGCTTGCCAAGCAGCTCCAGAGCCCGCGTCGAGTCGGACCACTTCTCGGCGACCTTGGCAGAGCGATGGTTGGCATGAATCTCCGAGAGCACGTAGTCGGCTGTGATGCCCATGGCCGTTAGCCTCTCCTCTGAGATGCGCTCGATTTCAGTAGCGACGTTACGATTTCTTACGTTCTCACTCGCCCGTACCGCCGCGCCATCCTCGCCATAGCCCGCCTCGATTGCCGCCTGTGTTCCGTTGCCGCCGTTCGCGACGTACGCCATCGCGAACAAGCGCTGTCGCAGTGTGAGCCGGGCTTCTCCCTCGCTCTCGTCTGTCATGTCTCTCTCATTGCCCGCCCGTGGGTAGGGATAAGGGTTATTCCTGCCAGGTCTGCAGGTCGCTCCAGCGGAGGCTGTCGTCCCAGCGGAGGCCCGTGGTGGTGGGTGTTGTCGGCGCCGTGGGTGTCGTGGGTGTCGTGGGTGTCTCGCCGCCCGGCGCGGGCTGCGTGATGCCGCTCCCAGGCCATACGAGGCGGTCGTCCCAGGAGAGGCCCGCGCTCGCGAGAGGCCAGCGCTCGCCGAGCGTGATCGGGGGCTCGAGCGCGATGAGCGCTATCTGGCGCTCGGTGCTGTGTCGCTTGTCCGAGTCGGTCCAGTAGAGGACGCGCGCCCAGATCGCCGCCGCCGCCGAAGTGACGCCTTCGAAGACCCACGTGAGCCCGTCGCCCTCGAAAGGCTGATCCCCAGAGCTGAACAGTGCAGGGCCGCCCGGTGCGCGGGCTAGCTCCACGCGGTAGCCCGTCGCGCGGCTTGCGTTCAATGTTGCGATGATTGTCGCAATCCCTCTGTCGACAACGCTCGTGCTCTCGATCGTGAGCGGGCGGGGCACGCCGTCGAAGTGTCGCTCCTGGTCACGCCCCGTGTCGCCGCTCGAGAACAGGATCACGCGTTCGGGTCCGAGCCGTCCGCCGTCTCCGTGCCCCGTATGAACGCGGAGCGCTGGAGCGTGCTGCTGTTGATGGCGCGAATGTCAACGTTAGATGGCGCCGTCTCCGAGAGGCCGGAGAGCGGGACATAGCCGCCGTCCGACTGGACACGCGTCGTGACGTACGTGCCGTTGACGAAAACTTCGTAGCCTGTGATGTCCGGCTTGTCGTAGCGCGTGCCGAAGTTCACCGCCAACTTGCCCGGCTGCCCGAGCACCGTGCGCGGCGTGACGTAGCTCGGCACGGTCAAGTCCTCCACGCCGCTCTCGCCGATGCTGCCGCCACCGCCCGACGTGCCTGTGGTGGCCTTGCTCGTCGTCGCGGTCGAGCCGTCGAGCCCGTTGACGTTGCTGCCGCGTACCCCTGGGAGGTACGACGTGCCGGAGGAGAGGCCAGTAAACGTATAGCTTTGTGTCGTGCCGCTTGCCGCTGGCGGCGCCTCGGCAACCTTCGAGCCGTTCAGCACCAGCTCGTAGACAGAGATATTGTCCTCGTTCGGGCGGGTCCACGTGAGCGTGATGGTGTCGTCGGTGCTCGTCGTCTGTAGGTTCGTCGGGGTGGCCGGCGTTCCCGTTCCCGTGCCGCCCGTCGTGCTCGGTGAGTCGATGGTCTGTACCGCGCTGGTGGTCGTCGTGCCCGAGACCGTCACGCTCGCGCTGAACGCGCCCGTGCGAGCGGTGGTCGTGAGTGACCAGGCGCCCGAAGCATTGAGCGTGGCCGTCGCCGTCCCGTTCGAGAACGTGAGTGTCACGATAGTGCCAGCGGGCGCTTGAGAGACGGCGCCCGCGTAGCTCGTCGGCCCACGGCTCGAGAAAGCGAACGTTGGCGTGGGCGTCGAGCCGCCGCCGCTCGAACCACCGCCCGAGCTTCCGCCGCCGCCTGCCTCGAGAGTGCTCACCCGCCCCTGGAGTGATGTCATCTGTGTTTGCAGCGTGCCGACCTGCGCCTGGAGAGTGGAGATAGCAGCACTATTCGCTGTCGTCTCGTTCTGCCCAGTATTCAGCTTCGAGCGAATCAGCTCGAACAGCTCGTTTTCGTCGAATGTCTGTGCCATGGGCCTCTCGTCAGCTCGGCGGGTACGTGCGGAGCGGGGTGTAGCGAAGGACGCGTCGCGGCACGTCTAGTAGCTGATGCAGTGCCGCTTTCTCGGTGTCCGATGGCGCCGAGAGCGTCCCGTAGACTTGACTGCCGTCCACTCGCGCGAGAACGGCCGTTCGGGTGACATCTCTCCACACCGCGCCGTCATAGATTGCCCACGTCCCTTCTTCGAGCGTCGCGCCGCGAAGACCTTCGTAAGCGTCGGCGTAGGCGTTCCTTTCAGGGATTGAAGCGAAAATCACGAGCGGCTGGTCCTGTACCTCATCTAGCGCTTGCTCGAGCAGCGCGAGCTGGTCCTCGAGCGCCGCCGTGCTCCCCGTGCCGCCGCCACTACCCGGCGCAGCGAAGACGTTGAAGAAGTCGAGTGCCGTGTCCGGTGGCTCGACACCGCCCCCTGTTCCTCCCCCCGTGCCGCCGCCCGTGTCGACAGGCGTCAGGTCGATGGCCCGGAGCGCGTCCCCGCTTTGCTCGTCCTCCGATATCCCCCGCACCGCGTACTGTCGGTAGCCGAGCGTGGGGTCGGCGTCGTCGAATCGAAGCGTCGGGAGCGCGAGCGTTGCGATAAGAATGCCGTTACGACGAATCTCGTGCGCGGTCGCAATATCACTCCCCGGCACGATGTCGATGCGAACAAGGCTCGGCGAGGGCTGCGTGAGCGTCACCACCGGCGTGTCGGGAACGCGCTTCGCGGCAACGACATCGACGGCGAAACTGCCGGTGACCGATTGCCCGCCACCGTCCGTGGCGGTGACGATGACCGTGGTCGCCCCTGCCGAGACGCCCTGCACGCGAATCGAGTCCCGCGTGCTCGACAAGACCTCGAGCACGCCCGTGTCCGAGCTGACCGCGCTGACGCTCATCGTGCTCGGCGTCTCGTCGGTGATGTCGATCAAGACATCGCGCGTACGTCCGGCGATGACCGACTGTAGGCCGCCGGGGAGCGTCAGAACAGGAGGATTGTCCTCGACGACAACGCCGCCCGACGTGGACGCCGTGATGACGTGCTGAGCGACCTTCCCGCGAGCGTTAGTGACATACACGGTGATGGTCGACGTGCCCGAGCCAAGCGGCGTGATGTCGATGGCGTCTACCCCTGGCACGTCCGCCACTCGCGCGACGGCGGGGTTCGAGGAGCCGGCCGTTATCCAGTAGTCCCCCGAGTCGTCACTGATGCCAAGCGATACGCGCGTCGTGTCAGAGCCGTCGAGCGCCACGGTGCTCGTCGCCGTGATGGTCGCGGGAAGCCCTACCGGTGCGCCACCTGCAAGCGTGAACGTATTCGCCGAGGTGACGATGCCCGTGCCCGAGCCGCCCGTCGTGTCCCCCGGTGTCGGGAGCCATCCTCGGCTGTACTGCCCGTTGGCATCCGGGAAGCCCGCGCCGCCGGCCACCTCACCCTCGAATTGATAGAATTTCAGGTACTTGACTTTGTTGACGATGGCGTTCGTTCGAATGCCAGTGTTGCCGTTACGGTCGTACTGGAACTGATTTCCTCGTGCGAAGTCCCCGCCGACAGCGGCGTTCAGGAATGCACAGCGCGCTTGGAAAGAGCCATCGTCTCCGGTCCACGGTGGGCTAAGCGCACCACCGATGCGCCGAAAGTCCCCGCTCTCGTCGTCGCTCACGTCGACGTACCACTCAACCGAGTTTCCGGGTTTTCCGTACGGATTCCCCTCGGGCCACCAGTACGTCCGGATGGTGAAATAGTCCGCGACGTAGCTGACGTAGTCGTCCTCGCCCGGTGCGTTCGTCAGTAGATGCTGCTGTGTGCCCGACTCCGTCCACTCGCCCCGCCCGTCATAGGACGAAATCACCGGCGGGCGGCCGGAGAGGTAGGCATGGTTGAACATCGAGGGCGATTGACGCGCGTGGATGTTGTGAAAGCGCCGGAAGCGCTCGCCCCCGCCAGGGTTCTCGACATCGTCCACCTCAGAGCCATCAGAGGCGGTTTTCGGGACAGTGATTTCCTCGAAACCGTTCTTCGCCTCGACCCGCGCATAGTTGCCCCAGCCGAAACTCGCGAAGAACTGCAACTCATCCCGCGAGAGCTGCTGACGGCTCTCCTTGACGTAGTAGTGCTGACTGAAAGCGCCTTGGGTGGAGATCATGGCGCTGATCCACGGAAGGCGCGCCGTCTGCTTGATCTTGTCACCAACCGATGGCCATTCCCCCGCGCCAAGTTCGCCAGACACGAGCGTGAACGTATGCGTTGTCGGGTCCGACGCAAGCGGCTGGTCGGTGTCCACGCGATAGTCGCCCGACGCGTCATCGCCGGTGACCGGGTCAGTCACCGTGCGGTACTCCACCTCCGGGTCTCGGCCGCCGACTAGGTCATGATGGACGAGCGATTCATACTTGACGTAGCGGTCCGGCTGCCCGCTCACTTTCACCTGACAGATACCGTATGGCCAGGTCCGCATCTTGTACGCACGGAATACATCGGGCTCGCCGTCTAGCTCGTCGGCGTGGACGCGGTGGTATCCCGAGTAGCGCTTGCCGCGCGTGTACGTCGTCCCGTCCGTAGACGGCTCTCGGCAATCCCAGCGCCGACCGTTGATCGTGATGGTGCGCGCCGACTCGTCGACCGCGACGATCGTGTAATCGTCACCCGAGCTGAGAAGATCGTCCGCAATCTCGGCAGGCGTCGGAGTCGCGGTGAATACACCCTCGCCGCCGACTGTCTGAAAAGGATCTGGAACACTCGTGCCCGCGAGCTGGTGGGGGAAGACGTAACCTTGTGCTTCGGAGTTGATCCGTATCTGTCGTCGACTATCGAGATTTCGAGCGAGCGCCGACGCGCCGTACGTGCCATCCGTCTGTCGGAACGTCGCCGCCATCTCGCCCTGAGACGTATCGGCCGTCTGCCCTTCCTTGACTGCATACATCCAGGGAAAGTGACGCGCGGGAAATCTCTGCTCGACACCGGGCTGACCGAACGCCGAATCAAACGTCAGCCGCACCTGCACGTCCGGGGGCGGACACTGCAGGTGACGGACATTACGACTCATCGCTCAGTCGCCAGCGGGCTCGGGAGCAGAAAGGTCCACATCGGGGACGTACGGCGGCGGCTCCTCGGCGCTATCGTCCACGTGCGGCTCCGTGCGGCTCTCGAGTGTCGGGACCGTGTCGGGGACGACCGAGCGGAGAATGTTGATACGGGCCTTCGCCGCCGCGCGCAGCTTCTCGGCGTTCGTGCGCGTCTCCGTCGCGAGCCGTAGGCGCTCGATGGCGCGCCGCTCGACCGCACGAGTGGCAACGACGTTATCGGCGAGGCTGTCGGCGAGCATTCCAATCAGGCGCGGGTCATCCACCGCCTGGAGAAAAGCGGCAAACTGCTCGTCAACGTCACTCATGCGGGGATCGCTTTAGGGTAAGTTTTCCGGTCAAGCTCGGTGTGCGGGCCGTCTCGACGAGGCGGCTCCCAGTCGATTCCATGTGTGCAGTCAATGCCTAGCTCAGCGGCGGCGGCTTTGAGAGCGGCCGTTGTCTTCTCGAACGCCCACCACTCCCAGCACGCCTTCCCATCGACTAGCGGAACATGGTCAACGGCGCCGGCCGGCCTCTCGAGGTGACGACTGTCCATCGTCCAGCTCACGCCTTTTTCGATGTTCTCGCGCTGTTTCTCTGCCGTTCGAACAGATTCGTAGCAAGCGAAATCAAGCTCGGAGATTTCCAGCGCACGTTCATGGACCGCTTGTAGCTCGACGCGGGCCTGACTCAGCACCTCGCGAGAGCGTGCGCCGAATACAAAGCCGCTGCGCTCGGCCCGAGCCGAAGCCGGCCGAACTCCTGGCAAGCGCTGCACGGCAGGCGTGCGGTTCGTGATCGGGGCGTCCGTCGCCACCAGTGACGTGGGCGGCTCGGCCCGCATTCGGGCCAGCAGGCTGCGCTTTCCGTCAACGTTCAGACCCGCGCGGCCCGCGATCTTCTCCTTGCCCCGCTGCCAGCTCGTCACGCCGCCGAACGCGCCGATCAGCAGCAGCAACGAGCCGCCGAGCGCGACCCAGTCCCCGGCGTAGCCTTGCAGCCCGCTCGATGTCGCCCAGTCCTCGCCGCGAACGATGCCGGCGAACCACCAGCCGAAGATCACGAACGACTGGCCGAAGTACCAGAGCACCAGCGCCGTCAGCACCAGCATCAGAACGGGGCGCCACAACCCTTGGATGCCCGATGCCGTCGCCGCCCGTTCGATCGCCTTCGACTGCGCGTCGAGCTGGCTGGTCTCGCGCCGGTACTCGGCCTCGATCCGAAGCTGCTCTGTCCGCTGACGGGCAGCAAGAACGTCGCTGACTGGCTTGGCGGCTCCGGAGACGATGCCGCCAAGCCAGCCAATCATCCGGTCAGCTCTCCTCTCTCAACCAGCCCCAAGCCTTGCCTGAGCGAATCTGATGGACATGTGTAACGGAAACCCCGTGACGCTCGGCGATCTCTCGCAGAAGGCCCTCATCCTTCAGCACCGCACGGGCCGTCTCTTCGGATAGATGGCAGCCGTAGGTCCCGTGCATCTTCTTGTCATCCATGTTCTCGCCGACGCTGGCCCAGCGCACATGGCCGGCAGCCACGCATCGAGGGTTGCCACAAGAATGCGCAACGTGCCGGCGCCCCGCCGGGGGCTCCCCGTGAGCCTCCCTGCACACAATTCTGTGGCCATAGTCGCGGCGCCCGTCACGCCATTTCAGCTGGGCGTATCCATTCGCCCCGGTCGGGTAGGGCCAGATCAAGCAGCCGGCGTCGACGGGCCACATAAGGGCAGCCGTGATAAACCCCAGCTTTTCTGCATTCGAAAAAAGGTCGCGTTCGCCGAGCGGGTCGCCGTGTCTTTTGAACCGATGGGCATGGCGCCCGCAGTATCCGTGCGAGTGGACCTTTTCATCACAGGTCGAGACGCTGCATGTCTTCCGGCGATTCGCCTTGACCCGGTCAACGTGCTCGACGTCGCCGTGCTTTCGCCAGCTGCCGTAATGGCTCTGACACCATCCGCGACACCAGCTCAGCTTGTCGCAATGTTCCACCGAACACGTCGGGCGTGCGGTACTCTTCTGCTCAGCCATCTCGATCCCTCCAGATCGTAGGTGGTCAGGGCCGGATCAACGGTGTTTCAGCACCGTCCGGCCCGCCTTCTATTCTACTCCTGACGCCTCGACGCTGCACTCATATGCGTTCAGCAGGTCCACGATCATCGTCCGCTGCTCGTCGTCGGTGAGCTCGCGGCAGACATCCCCGGCGCACGGGATCAGGACGCCGTACTCAGACCGCTCGAAGCGCAGCTCGACGGGCTCAGGCGTCGTCACACAGCCGGCCAGTGCCAGCACGAGAGCTAGCGCCGAGGCAGAGCGGGAGGCCATGACTACACGTCCGCCGTGTCGAGCGGTCGGAACCACGACTCGCGAAACTCGCGCTCGAACTCGTCGCGGCTCAGGTCCGCGCTCCCCGCCCCGCCTGATATCTCGACGAGATGCGTTGAGATGGCATAGACGGAGAGCCCCCGGCAATGCAGCCCGTGGGGACGATTTTGCTGCAGCCACGCCCAGGCGGCCGACGCGTCGAGAACGTCGTCGGCAGGGGCGATAGACAAGTTCGGGGCTCCAGGAACGAGAAAAGCCCCGCGAGTCGTCAGCAGGGCCTTGGTAGGGTGTTCCCCGCGAACGCGGGGGTCAGCCGGCATCCATCAGCTCAGAAACAGTTGATGGATGTGCAGATCGGGATGGTTTTCAGGCGCCCCGAACCGCACATCCATCAACCGCCTCAGAACGACAAAAGCCCACCGTGACCGACTTCAACCGGCGGGCTACGTGGGCGCGTCCTTAAGCGCCGCGCACGAGCGATTGTACTTCCAAAAGCGGGAAAAACCTGATTCTCTGTCGACGCACGTTGTCGACACTATGCGGCGGCCCTCTCTAGCCATGTCTCAACGCGTGCTGCGCCGCGCTCAGCAATCTCCCGCGCGGTGTGTCGAGTGACAGCGGGCAGCTCAGGGTCTCGGCACACAAGATTGGCCAGCTTCGCCCACGATGGCGCTCCTTCGACAAACAGGTAGGCGAGCACTCGGCGCTCGAGGAGAGGCAATGCCCGGACAGCGCTGTCAACCGACTCAGCGCGATGCACATTCAGCGGCTCGCTCGGCTCTCTCGGGTATCGCGGCAGGTAGTCCGCGAACCCCGCCGCCGTGCGCGGGTAGCCGAGCCCCGAGCCATTGCCACGCCTCACCCAAACGGACCACAGCTCGAGATCCTGCTCTGTATCAAGCTGGACGGACTCCAGCCGCCGGGGCGTCCCCCTCGTTCTGCTCATTCGCTCAAGCCCTCTTCGGGCGGTGGCGACGGGTCGCGATGGGAAATCAGCTCCTCGGCTGTCATGGGCGCCGGCGGTTTCTTCGGCCGCCGATACCGCTCAGGGTTCAGGCGCCGAGCGTCCGCCCGGTCCCGCCTCCACTGCTCGGCCGACGATGTCTCGCGAGCGGGCTGCTCAGGTCGAACGCGGTTCGCCATCAGTCCGCCTCTTTCTTCCTAGGCGGAGCGTCGCCATCCAAAGCCGCTATCAGCGCGTCAGCCTGCTCTACAGCTCCCGCCGCTATGAGCGTGGCGAACTCGCTCTTGAGCTCCTCTACAACGGCCTCCATGCGATTTACGCCCCCCCCTGCCTCCTCCATTTTCTCTGCATACTTCTTCAAAAGCTCGGGCGCGCCTTCGCGCATGCCTGCCTGAGCTTGCGGTAGCGCGGCCATCGCGAACCGCTCGCGGCGGGTGAGCGGGCCATCACTGTCGTTGCCAGGCAACTCGATATTCCGCGTCATGTCAGCCCTCAGCCTCCGAACAGCGCAAAGAGTATCCCGACGACCACGGCCACGAGAATCAGCCCGCCGCCGACCTTCGCAATCGTGTAGCTCGTGCTGTTGCCGCGAATGCTCTCGGGCATTCGTCGCGCCGAGCGGGCCGCGTTCCCCGCCGTCTCGCGCGTGATTTGCTCGACACCGCGCGCGGCGGCTTCGGCTCTCTCACCGACCTCGCGCGCTTTTTGCTCGAGGCGGTCCAGGCGCGCTCGAGTGTCGTCTTCGGGCTCTACAGTCTTCATGTGTTCTCCGGCATTGCGTCTCACCGGAGTCTCTGCGCGCGGGCAGGCTCTCGGCCTGCCGCCCGAATATAGGTTTCGAATTCAGGGCTGTCTACTCCTATGCGGAGATGGCTGTGTGCCCTGAAGAAACCGTTACATCGCGAGAAATCTCAAGTGGCTCGCTTGACATCCGATATATGCCAGGCATATACTTCAATCACAGTCGCAGCACACCGCAGCGGCCAGCCACCCGGAGACACCGACATGACCGCAGCAGCCTTCTCCGCCACGCAGAAACCCATGATGACGACCTACATCCCGCAGCATATCCGCGAACACGTCGAAGGCCATCCGACTCTCGACGAGAGCACGATCGAGATCGACGCGGACGGCCATGTGACAGCTGTCATGACGCCTGGTCCGGTCGTGCGATCCGGAGACGGCTACAGCGC
>ENA-ORXM01001300-ORXM01001300.1-marine-metagenome-genome-assembly--contig:-NODE-1300-length-35684-cov-3.824697_pt1 | contig 35684 bp, 29 predicted proteins | sample MGYA00237867_ERZ511480 | MGnify/ENA primary metagenome ERZ511480 (study PRJEB26309, sample SAMN06266103) | marine metagenome | isolation source: Algal blade | place: United Kingdom:Sidmouth, United... | reverse complement strand
TCGGGTGTGGGGTTGGCCGAACGACGTCAACGGCAATCGTCTGTCGGATCACGACGGCGCTGCCTGCGAACTCGAGCTGTGTTGAGGACTCGGTCGGCGGGGCGGTGGCGGTGTCGTCGGTGAATCCGGGGGACAGCTGGTTGAAGTTCCAGCGCTCGATCACCTCGTTGTGAAGGACCCGGCTCACCAGCTCGTAGAGCTGGGCCTGACCGATCTCGCCGTAGACGAAGAAGCGGCGGCCGATCGTGGCCGCGGTGATGTCGAACCCCAGTTCACCGGCAGCCCGAACCAGTTCCGCGCCTTCCCGGTCGGTCACGCCGGGTCTCAGCCCGACCTCGATTGCGGTGACCTCACCGAGGCCTTCGGGGGAAAGATGCTCGTCGCGCAGCATCCACCATTGACCGACCCGGTCGACGAGCAGACGCTCGGCCACCTTCTCGAGTTCCGACACCTCCAAGCGGCCGCGCAGGTGAACGAGCCGGTAGCCGACGATCTGTTCGACGTCTATGCCGAACATCTTCGCCTTCTCGACTGCTCCCTCGGCGCCGATCTCGGTAACCCCGGGACCGATCACGATGGCGTAGTTGGACTCCATTCCCACTGCTTCCAGGATGTCGGGACTTGGGTCCCGGGCCGACGCCAAGCCCGGGAATTTTTACCCAAATTTCTTTTACAGCTCCGGGCACGCGGCGGTGTCGCGGCCGTAGCTGCGCCGTCGATGGACTCACGATCCCCCGGAATTGGCGCATATCGAGGGTTTGGCGTGCCCACGAACGCTACATTTGGCCAAGTCATGCGTGTTGGCTTCAAGGCATCGAAATGAGCGGCGAATTCGTCTTCGGCGTCGACCTCGACGGGGTTTGCGCCGACTACCACCTCGGATTCCGAGACGTCGTGGCCACCGAGCTCGGTGTCGAGCCCGAAACGCTGGCCCGCCCGACGGAGTGGGGATACGAGCACTGGGGAGTTGGAGCCGACGACTTCAACCGGCTTCACAAACTGGCCGTCACCGAAAAACGCATGCTCCGGAACCTCCCGGTCATGGACGGCTGTCCGGACGCCCTGTGGCGGCTCTCGGACCTCGGGGTGTGGATCCGGATCATCACCCACCGGCTGTATGTGAATTGGGGCCATGCGGTGACCGTCGGCGACACCGTCGCATGGCTGGACGAGCATCGTATCCCCTACCGTGACATCTGCTTTCTGGGCGACAAGCCCCAGGTCGGGGCCGACGCCTATATCGATAGTGTGCTCAACGAGGTCGGTTTGTCACTGGCAGAAATCAAGGGCCGCTATCCCAATGAACTCTCAGGTGGTCAGGCGCAGCGTGTAGCCGTGGCGCGGGCGCTGATTACCAAGCCCTCGCTTATCATCGCTGACGAGCCCGTTTCGATGCTCGACGCTTCACTGCGCATGTCGATTGTGAACATGTTTCGCAAGCTCAAAGAGGACAACGGCGTAAGCATCGTCTATATTACCCACGACTTAGCAACAGCCTATTACTCAGCTGACCGCATTGCCGTAATGCTGCGCGGCTGGATTGTAGAGCTAGGGCCGGTGGAGAAAGTCTTGGGCGAACCGCTGCACCCGTACACCCAAAATTTAAAAGACTCGATTCCTCAAGCTGACCCCGATAAGGTCTGGGGCAAAACGGCTAACTTAGCCGACATGGAAGCCGACGAATACACCCGTGAGGGTTGCCGCTTTGCAGGGCGCTGCCCGGCGGTCATGAAGATTTGCCGTGAACAAGAACCGCCCGACTTTGAGCACGACGATAGAACGGTGAAGTGCTTTCTGTACGGAGATGAGGCGTAGGTGCTGAACGAAAAACAAATTACTGATTTTCACACCAATGGTTTTCTGAACGGCGGTAAAATCTTAGATGACACCACAGTCGACGTGCTACGCGAGGAAATCATGCGCGTTATTAAAGAGGCTGATAGAAACGATATCCCGCAGCCTGTCCTCAACCGCAACTTAGGCGATAACGATGAAGCCCCCGTTAGACAAATCGTTAACATCTGGGAAGCGAGCCCTCCTTTTAAGGCTCTGGTTAGTCATGAAAAGATAGCAACTGCGATTGCCCAGCTTACAGGCGCGGCGGAACTGCGCATCTGGCACGACCAGATTCAGTACAAACCGCCCCAGGTGGGCGGGGTAAACATGTGGCATCAGGACGCCCCTTACTGGCCCATTTTAGAGCCCATGACCGAAGTCTCTGCTTGGGTTGCACTTGATGATGTTGATATGGAGAACGGCTGCATGAGCATGGTTCCTGGTTCACATTTGTGGGGTAACAATATCGACTATATCCATATACTTAATGACTTCGACGCGATGCCAGCCGAGTTTCAAGAACACAAAGTCGAGGTTATTCCTTGCCCTGTTAAAAAGGGTGAGGTCCACTTTCACCATGCGCTGACCTGGCACGGGTCTCACGGTAATAGCAGCGCTAGACCACGCCGCGCAATTGCCATTCACTACATGACCCAGGACACGCGCTTTGTTGCTAGCGGCGAACACGTTATGAAACAGTTTGTCGAGGTTGGTGACGGTGAGAAGATGCAGGGAGAGCATTTCCCGCTGGTTTATCCCTAAAACCATGTCGTCATACTTCCAAGAAGCTGAGCAAACGAGTCACCCTTCAGGGTTAAGCCGTGTCAGAACCTAAATCCAAAGTGCCGCCGTTAGGTGAATTAATCGCTGTCGTGACAGGTGCAGGCAGTGGTGTTGGTGAAGTTGTTGCCAAACACTTAGCCACGCAGGGTTGCAAAGTTGCCCTGGTCGGGCGCACGCGCTCAAAGCTCGAGCGCGTCAAAACCGCTATTGACACTTTGGGGGGTACAGCTGTCGCCATCAGCTGTGATGTGAGTAAACCAGAAGACGTCGAAGGTCTAAAACTTGCCGTACTCGAGCACTTTGGTACACCGCAACTACTCTTCAACGGAGCAGGTTTGCACTGCGAACTCTTACCCATTGCCGAATCGACGCCGAGCGAGTGGATAAAAACGCTCGAGGTCAACAGCATTGGCCCTTATTTGACCTGTCGCGCCTTTATGGCCGACATGACTAAAATGGGTTGGGGGCGCATTATCAATGTCTCTTCAGCCGCCTCCCTACATGACCCACGTCCAATCGGCTCGGTTTATCAGCTCAGCAAGGTAACTTTGAACTTTTTCACCCGACAACTTGCCGCTGAACTCGAGGGCACTGGCGTAACCGCGAACGCACTGCATCCAGGTGAGGTCAAAACAGAGATGTGGTCAGCTATTAAAACGGCTGCGAGTCAGCAAGCAGACGCACGACAAAACATGCTTAAGTGGAGCAAGTGGGTCGAGGACACAGGCGGCGACCCACCTGAGAAAACAGCCCAATTGGTTCTCGAGCTTTTGACCCCAGAGGCTGACAATATAAACGGACAATTTTTATGGATTAAAGACGGCCTTAAACACCCCATGCCTAGCTGGTAAAGGACTAAACTTATGAACCGAATCGGATTTTTGCTCAAAGTTAAAGAAGAGAAAATCGAAGAATACAAAAAACACCACGAGAATGTCTGGCCTGAAATGCGTGAGGCGCTGAGCCGCACAGGCTGGCACAACTATTCACTATTTATGCGCCCGGACGGTCTGCTATTTGGCTATTTTGAAACACCCGACAGTTTTCAAACTGCGCTTGAAGGCATGTCAAAAGAAGAGATAAACACTAAGTGGCAAGACTTTATGGCACCGTATTTTGAGGGTATGGGAACGACCCACGCCGACGAGATGATGGTCGAACTCGAGGAAGTTTTCCACCTCGATTAAATTACAACACTCTATTCTTCTATAAATCCACAATCCTCAAAAGGAGTTTCATGGCAACCTTATCCGTAACGAATCCTGTGTGCGAGTACCGAGAAAACCCGCTCGGTATTGATGTTTTAATACCGCGTTTTAGCTGGCAACTTGAAAGTAGCAGACAAGGCGTCAAACAAACGGCCTATCATATTTTGGCGGCAAGTAGCCCTGAGCTATTAGAGGCAGGTAAGGCTGACCTGTGGGACAGTGGCAAGGTAGAAAGCGACCAGTCCGTACATGTGTCTTACGACGGTAAACCGCTGACATCGCGTGTGCGGGTCTACTGGCAAGTGAGCATTTGGGATAACGCCGATAAAAGCGCAACGAGTGAGATTGCCTGGTTTGAAATGGGGCTGCTCGAGCCCAGTGACTGGAGAGCAAGCTGGATTGCCGCCAAGCTCAGCGGCGGCGCACGCAGCAATGTGCCCGTACCCTTTTTACGCAAAAGCTTTAGCTTAAGTGACACTGTGAAAAAGGCGCGTCTTTACGTCACGGCTTTGGGCGTTTACGAATGTTCGTTGAACGGTCAGCGCGTGGGTGACGACGTTCTAACCCCTGGTTGGACGGACTATAGCAAGCGTGTGCGTTATCAGGTTTACGACGTAACCGACCTGATACATAAAGGCGACAATGCCTGGGGTGCGCTGCTCGGGGACGGCTGGGCGGCAGGGTTTATGGCTGTTGCCAACCGCCAAACTTACGTCGATAAACCGATGTTTTTCGCGCAATTAGAAATAACCCTGTCGGATGGTAGTCAGCAAACAATCGTCAGCGATGAGAGCTGGAAACACCAGTTCGGTCCTATTTTAGAGAGCGACCTGCTGATGGGTGAGGCGTATGACGCACGCCTTGAATTACCCAATTGGTATAAACCAGGTTATGACGATGCAGGCTGGTTAGAGGTCGAAAAAATAAAAGCTCCTGAAACGCAATTGGTAGCAACGAGCGGGCCAATGATTCGCCGCATGCTCGAGCTGAAACCTGTTGCACCCCCGACCACGACTCGAGATTTTTTAGGCAAGCGCGACCTTCTTGACATGGGTCAAAACATGGTGGGGCGTGTGCGTTTTAAAGGTAGCGCACCCAAAGGCACAACTGTCGTGATGAAATTTGCCGAGGTTCTCGACAAGCGTGGGCAGATTTACACGGATAACCTACGCTCAGCGCGGGCGACAGACGTCTATACTTTCAAGGGTGAAGGCGAAGAAGTCTGGGAACCCAAATTCACCTTTCACGGCTTTCGTTATGTCGAATTGAGCGGCTATCCTAATGAGGTCACAGCTGACACAGTAACAGGCGTCGTGCTTTATTCAGATATGGAACAAACGGGTGAGTTCGAGTGTTCCGATCCGCTTCTAAACCAGTTGCAAAGCAACATCCTCTGGGGCCAGCGTGGTAACTTTCTCGATGTACCTACCGACTGCCCGCAGCGTGATGAGCGCTTGGGCTGGACGGGCGATATTCAGGTATTTGCCAGTACCGCCGCCTTCAACATGAACGTTGCGGGCTTTTTAACCAAATGGGCTGATGACGTTAGAGACGCTCAAAACGAGCAGGGCGCCGTGCCCGCAGTTGTGCCCAATGCAGGCATCAAACTGCCCGACGGTGGCCCCGCCTGGGCTGACGCCGCTATTATTTGTCCCTGGACGGTTTACCAATCCTACGGTGATAAGAAAATCCTGGCGGACAATTACGACGTTATGCAGAACTTTATGGACTTTGCTCTAAACGAGAGCCCAGGCCATGTTCGCTGCGCCCCTGACTACGAGGGGTGGATGGGGTTTGGTGACTGGCTCTCAATCAACGCGGATACGCCCCGCGACTTAATCGGCACGGCGTTTTTAGCTTACGACGCGAAACTGATGGCACAAATCGCTGAAGTGCTAGAGAAAAAGGATGATGTGGCACGTTACGAAAAACTTGCCGCTGAGGTCACTGAGGTTTTCCAGAACCGCTTTTTAAAGGGCGGTACTCTTTCACCGAGCGATGCTGCCGCGATTAAAGACCGCCGCGACGTGAACCGTGCCGACGCGATTTCGCAGGGAAATTTAGAGGCGGTTGACTACGGGCCTATCGAATCAGAGGTTTTTAACACCGAGCTATTTACGCCAACGCAGACCTCTTATGTTTTGGCGCTGCACTTTGGCCTGTTACCGGAAAACTTAAAAGCAACCGCCGCACAGGAACTCGTTGCCGATATAGAGCGGCGCGGTATGCACCTCTCAACAGGGTTTGTCGGCGCACCCTATTTACCCCATGCCCTGAGCGACCACGGTGAGCTTGACACAGCCTACGCCCTGCTTCACCAGCAAACCTGGCCGTCATGGCTTTATTCAGTCACGCAGGGCGGCACCACAATTTGGGAACGCTGGGACGGCTGGACCGAGGAGCGCGGTTTTCAAAGTACTGAAATGAACTCGTTCAACCACTACGCTTACGGCTCAATTGGACTGTGGATGTACCGCGTTATCACGGGTATCGAGGTGCAGCGTCCAGGTTATAAACACACGCTTATTGCCCCGCAACCAGGCGCGGGTCTGACCCACGCAAAAGCCAGTCTAAACACCCTTTACGGTGAATTGAGTTCACATTGGAAACTAGAAGAGGGGCGCTTCACCCTCGAGCTAACCATTCCCCCGAACACCACAGCAAGCGTCCATCTACCCCAGGCTGATAAAACCTCTCTAGCTGACCTCGAGACCTCGGCAAAAGACCTCGAGTTCACTGAGCAAGATGGCGTCCTAAAAACCGAGCTGCCCTCCGGCTCTTACACCTTCGCCTATCCTCTGGGCGCAGGCTAAACTAGCTTATGAATGCAACCCTTTCAAAAAATATTTACTTCACAGGTCAGAATGCGCTCGAGCTGAAAGACGAACCCCTACCTGACTTACAAGCGGGCGAGGTGCGTATCAAGAGCACCAAATCCCTTATCAGTACGGGCACCGAGAGCATTTGCTTTACGCGCAACTTCGAGCCGGGCACGCACTGGGACAACTGGGTTAAATATCCCTTTGCCCCTGGTTACAGCCTCATAGGCGAGGTTGTTGGAACGGGTCCTGGCGTCGAACTCGAAGTCGGTAGCCGCGTGGCGGCGCGTAGACCTCACCATCAGTTTGTTGTAGCTAAAGAAGAGGCACTTTTCACCATTCCTGACGGGGTGAGTGACGAAGACGCCTCTTTTTTTGCGCTGGCGAAAATCGTGCAGGGCGGGGTCCGGCGTGCCGAGCATGTACTGGGTGAACGGGTCGTGGTGATTGGCTTGGGCCTCCTCGGGCAGCTTGTCGTACAGTATTTGCGACTCTTAGGTGCCAGGGAGATTATTGCCGTAGATGTCTCGAGTGAGCGGCTCGAGCTGGCTAAAGCGCACGGGGCAACCGTCACGCTGCAAAAAAGCGTGGCTGATACCTACGACGACATTTTAGACCTGACAGATGGTTTGGGTGCCGATACCGTTTACGACGTGACGGGCTCATCAAAAGTTTTAGAACTCGCCCTACCCCTTGTTAAGAAGTTCGGTACGATGGTTATTTTAGGTGATACGGGCAAACCCTCCGAACAGCGACTGACCGGGCACGTCGTCACACGCGGTCTAACAATTGTCGGCACGCACGACGTCCACCCACCTGTGGTCTCGAGCGACCACGTTTTTTGGAGTCACGAACAAATCGTGCAACTCTTTTTCGAGTACGTGGCGCGGGGCGACATGAACGTGTCCGACCTCATCAGTCACCGCTACCGTCCTGACGAGGCGGGGGATGCTTACGCCATGCTACAAACGGACCGCATGTCAGCGATGGGTGTCGTCTTCGACTGGACTGAGTTGTAAGGCAACAGGGTTGTAAGGTGACAGATTGTAAGGTACGACTATGACCAAACGTAAAGTATTAGTTACAGGTGCAAGCGGCAAAATCGCAGGTCAGCTCTTACCCGCTTTTCGGGAGCATTACGACCTGCGCCTGCTGGACATAAAAACAACCACTAGAGACGGTACAGAGGTTCCTGGCATAGAGATTGCCGACCTGACCGAGCGCAACCGCGACAGCTACCGCCATCATTTCTCGGGTGTCGATACCGTTGTCCATATGGGCTTTGTGGGCAGCGCTAATGTCCATGATAAACAAGATGCCAACGAGCGCTTTTGGAACGAATTTGCCAACGTACAAATGGCTTACAACGTTTACCAAACCTCACTTGAAGCGGGCGTGCGCCGCGTGGTGGTGGCAAGTTCCAACCACGCCGCTGACTATTACGAGCCGCTTATTCTGGACGGTAAGTGGGACTTTGTCAACCCAGATGACCGCGCCCTCTCAGATAACTATTACGGCTGGGCGAAAGAAACCCATGAGCATTTGGGCTTTGTCTTTGCGACAGGTAAGCAAACTGGGGAGAAGCTCGAGAACGTGCAAATACGCATCGGCGGACCCCGCGAAACCGACGTTGCCAATTGCACAAAAGGCGACCTGCGCTGTATGCGCCGCGCCTTGGCGGTTTACATAAGCGATAGAGACATGCAGCAGCTTTTCATCAAGAGTATTGAAACGGAAGATATTGCCGACGAACGCGGTGTACCCTTCCAAATTTTCTACGGCGTCAGCGACAACCCGCACGCTTTTTGGAGCATCGCCAATGCACGAAAAGTAATAAACTACGCGCCCGAAGATAACAGCGAGACCCGCTTTGCAGACATCATCGCCCAGCACATCGCCGCGTCTAAATCGGCTGGACGCTAGGTTTTGCCCAAGCTGACTAGATAAGACTATTCGTACTCGGGGGACAGAAAAAGGAGACCTAGCTTTTCACTTTCTCCTTTCTCCTTTTTCCTTACTAGTTGAAGGCAGGTGAGGCTATGTTGCGAAAAGAAGCTATAGACACCCACGTACATTTTTGGAAGATAGCTGATTACGGGCCTTTCTCGAGCTGGTTTCAAGACAAAACTTTTCTGAGCCGAGACTTTTTACCTGGAGATTTAGCACCTCATCTAAGCAACGCTGGGGTTGAGTCGGCGCTTATTGTTGGCGCTGCGCCCGACTCGCATGAACATAACCTCTGGTGTGGGTCGTTGGTTGAGGGGCATGATACGGTAGGCGGGCTTATTGGCAGTTATAGCCTCGAGCACGACAACCTTCCTAGCTGGCTCGACGGCTTTGCTGACAAACCCTGGTTCGTGGGCATTCGCGCTCGCCCTGCTGCGCTCCCCGAAGACTGGGCGTCTGATAGCAGGGCGGCGCTAGGTATCGCTGAGCTAAAGCGGCGCGGGCTAACGCTCGATATGCTTTTAGACCACAGCTTACTGCCAGCCGTTGCCCCACTAGCCGCCAAACACCCTGACCTGCCAATCGTTATCAACCACTGCGGCCTCCCACCTTTTAGAGAGGGTGACCTATCCGTTTGGGCAAAAAACATCACCGAGCTTGCTGCGCTGCCCAATATATTTGTCAAGTACTCATCATTCTTTTTACACTGCTATCCCGATTGTGACAGGGCGCAGCTACAACGGGCGGCTGATGTGCTTTTTGAGAGCTTCGGAACAGAGCGCCTTTTATGGGGTAGCAACTGGCCGCCCGAACTTGTGGGCGGCACTTACCAGAACGCTTTTGACACAATGCTTGCGTGTGCAGGTAAGCTTTCCGACCGTGAGTTCAACAGGGTGTTTCGGGAGAATGCTCGAGCCGTTTACAAGCTTCCCTAATTCAAAATAAGACTAGATGTACTTTTTACTTTTAAGGAGGCAGTAAGGATGACGAAGAAACTAAGCGCCGCCTCAAAACGCGCTCTTGCCTACATCAAAGGCCCCGAATGGTTCTGCGATATTAGGACGAAAGAGATTACAGGCGACTTAGCCGAATATAAAGAAGGTATCATTCGCCGCGACCCGAGCGCCGTTATTAAAGTGGGCGACCTTTATCACGTTTGGTACACCCGCTCGACAGGTCTGAGTCACGGCTTTGGTACGGGTGACCTTAGCGCCAAGACCTTTCCCTGGGACCAGGCTGAAATCTGGCACGCTACCTCGGAAGATAGCTGGCATTGGCAGGAAGAGGGCCTGGCAATAGCGCGGGGTGAAAAAGGAAGCTATGACGAGCGCAGCGTTTTTACGCCTGAAGTTTTAGCGCACGAGGGCAAATACTATCTTGTTTATCAGGTCGTAGAAGACCCCTATGTACGGCGTGTCAAAGAGAAGGCAAGTATGGCAGTCGCCGATTCGCCCTACGGCCCCTGGACAAAGCTATCAGGGCCCGTTTTGTCACCCAGTGACGATGGCGAATGGCTCGGTGAAGAAGACAATCGCTTTCTGGTTAAACACAAAGGCAGCTTCGACAGCCACAAAACCCACGACCCCTGCATCATGCACTTTAAAGATAAGTTTTACCTGTATTACAAGGGCGAGCCGATGGGCGAGGAGATGTTTTTCGGCGGACGTGAAACCAAATGGGGTGTGGCAATCGCCGACAGGCCCGAAGGCCCCTATCAAAAGAGCGAGTACAACCCCGTGACGAATTCAGGCCATGAGGTTTGTGTATGGCACTATGACGGTGGTATTGCTGCGCTGCTAACTACAGACGGCCCTGAAAAGAACACCCTTCAGTGGGCACCCGATGGCATCAACTTTGAAATTCAAGCCGTTATCAAAGGCGCACCTGAGGCGCTAGGCTTATTTCGTCCTGATAAGACCGAGCATCCCTTAGACGGGTTGCGCTGGGGGCTTTGTCATGTGGTGGGGAAGAATACGGGCTTTATGCGTAGGTTTGAAATAGATGAAACCCTCAAACATCATTTCTTAAACCGAAGGACATACGAATAGGTAAAGGGGTCGATGCCTCGAGCGAATCCAAATCCCAAAAGTTTCCTCACTTTTAAAAACGGTCAGGTTTTGTTTAAAGACTGCTACGACTCGACAGCGACTTTTTCGCCCCTGTCCGCACTCGCAACCGCGCCGTACACCATAGCTAAGCTTTTAATATTATCGGTACAAACGGTTTCGGGCGTCGTGCCATCTTGCAGACTTTTCAAAAACCCTTGAATTACAGCGGCGTGTCGCTCAGGTCGGGCGGTGACCTCTGCATAAGTTGGAATGGAGAGGGTTTCGACCTCGAGCAAAAAGCCCTCGCTCCCCTCTTTGACGACTTCGCAGCGCATGTCCGTGTCGCCATCCCAGAGTATTGAGCCTTTCGTGCCGATAATGCGCCAGGCGCTTTCCCAGGGTGTGCGAAAGCCCTCGGCGCACCAGCTACCCCGGTAGCTAAAGATAATGTCGCCCGTCATTTCAAATAGGGCGTGAGCGGCAGCGTCACATGAGTACCAGGAGCCCGTTGGATTGGTCTCGAGGGCGTAAACATTCTTAGCAGCCTGCCCCGTTAAAAACCGCGCCGCGTCGAAGGTATGAATCGCCATGTCTTTTAAGAGCACGTGCGCCATCTCTTCACGAAAGCCGCCGAAGTGCGCACCGATGTAGAAGTCGGCATTGATACCCGTAATCGTACCGATAGGGTCGGTCTCGAGAAAGCGCTTGAGCCGCCGAATGTTGTGCGTATAGCGCCAGTTTTGCATGACGACATAAAGCCTATTTGCCGCTTGCGCCCGCTCAATCATAGTTTGAGCTTGCTCCAAAGTATCCGCCATAGGCTTCTCACCCAGCACGTGACAGCCGTGCTCAAGCGCCGTCATCACGACCTCGAAATGCGCAGCGGGGACGGTGCAGTCAAAGACAACATCGGCCCCCGTTTGTTGCAGCATGCTGGCCAAATCAGTGCCGACAGAAGCGTTGGGAGCAAACTGGGCTTGGCGCTTTTTCGCGTTGGCCTCGAGCAAATCCACCACACCAACAACCTCCGCAACCTCACTACCTGCAACACCTCTAAACCACTGTTCGCTAATTCCACCGCAACCGACCAAAACGACCTTTATCATCAATACTCCTTCAAAGGTGCTGTAGCTTTATTAAGTCCAATATATCGTGACACAGCCAGAAGAATCCGCTTCGCTCAGGGGGCAAGATACCACTGTTCAATGTCTGTTTAATGGCTGTTTAATGTCCGTGCGTCTCATCTATGCATCTAAATATCTCTTAGCTGCGTTACTTAGTATGTAGGTGGGACTGGGAAGAGGCTCACCTGCGCCGATGTCCACACGTTGTTTTTCCATCTTTGGCCCTGGCACTCTCTTGCTGGGGTCAGCTTTTTAGCCCTTTATGAAAAAGTCTACATGCGCTTGTCAGATTCTTGTAAGAGCCAAGCCTTAAACTATAGTTATCTTCCTCCCTTAAAAACCCGCGCCCCTCCCTGCGCGGGTTTTTCATTATTCAACAACTCCATACGCCCCCTGTTAGAAAATAGTCTGATAGAGCAAGACGGTTGGCAACTAAGAATCCAGATGAACGCCTTTATAGGCGTTCATCTGGATTTTGTACAATCGGATTGAATTTATGCTATACTCAAATAGTCAAAACTTATAATCCAAAATTACAGAAAACGCCTCACCCACAGCTATTCTACAGTTACGCTTTTTGCTAAATTGCGTGGTTGGTCAACGTCCAGCTCGAGCCTATTCGCTGTTTCGTAAGCGAGTAATTGCAGTGACACGACATTTATAAGCGGCGAAATAAGTTCGTGCGTTTTGGGCACGCTGATGACAAAGTCGGCGTGCTGGCGAATGCTCATATCGTCACTGTTGGCGAGCGCAATAATAATGCCGTCCCGCGCTTTGACCTCTTGAATATTCGACACCGTTTTTTCGTACAGGTCGGAGGCGGTTGCTACCGTGACAACTGGCATATTTTTATCAATCAGCGCAATCGGGCCGTGTTTCATTTCGCCTGTGGCGTAGGCTTCGGCGTGAATATAGCTAATTTCTTTGAGTTTCAGGGCACCCTCGAGCGCGGTAGGAAAGTTAATGCCGCGGCCTAAAAAGAGGTAGTCGGCGTGACCCTTGAACGCTTCGGCAATGTTGGCAATGTTGTGGCGCTCCTCCAGAGCCTCTTCAATAAGCCCAGGGGTTGCGCGCAGGGCCTGAATAAGCTCGGCGGCACGTTTATCTGAGAGGGTTCCGCGGGCGCGGCCCAGCCAAATAGCGAGCAGTTCAAACGCTGCAACCATCGCCATATAAGCTTTGGTACTTGCCACGCCTATTTCAGGACCCGCATGAATATAGAGGGTGTCGTCCACCTCGCGGCTAATGGATGAGCCTTTGACGTTCAAAATGGCAAGGGTTTTTGCGCCCTGGCGCTTGGCCTCGCGTAACGCCTCTAAAGTATCAATCGTTTCACCCGATTGCGACACGACAATGCAGAGCGTGTTTTCGTCCAACACAGGCTCGCGGTAACGGAACTCGCTAGCAACCTCAATTTCGACAGGTAAGCGGGCTAGTTTTTCAATGAGGTATTCGCCCACCGCACCTGAATAATAGGCTGTGCCCGCCGCCGTAATCACCACACGGTTGATGCTTGTGGGGTCAAGATTTAAGTCGAGCTGTACATCGGTGCCGTTGCCCGCCAAACGCCCACCCAGGGTATTCTGCACCACCGCAGGCTGCTCGTAAATTTCTTTGAGCATATAGTGCGGGTAGCCGCCCTTTTCAGCCGCCTCGGCGTCCCAGTCAATGGTGCTGACCTCGCGCTTTAGCTCAACGCCGTCAAAGTCGGTCAGCGTGACTCGGTCCTGCTCGATAAGCGCCATGTCGCCGTCATGCAAGAAAATGACCTGCCGTGTATAGGGCAGCAGCGCAGGTACGTCGCTGGCAACAAAATTTTCACTCTCGCCCAGGCCAATGACCATCGGGCTTGTGGCCCGCGCCGCGACAATAACCTCGTGCTCGGCGTGCGAAACAACCAGGGCGTAAGCGCCTTGTACCTCTTTTAGAGCGCTACGAACGGCCTCGACCAAATTCCCATTAGCGTCACCCTCATAATGCTCTTCAATAAGGTGCACCATGACTTCGGTATCGGTTTCCGATAAAAAGACGTGTCCCGCCTTGCCCAGTTTTTCTTTAAGAGGCAAATAGTTTTCAATAATGCCGTTGTGAATAACCGCTAGTTTGCCGTCCTCAGATAGGTGAGGGTGCGCGTTCACGTCGTTGGGTTTGCCGTGCGTGGCCCAACGCGTGTGCCCTAGCCCAAGGGTGCCCGAGAGGGGCTGCGTCACGAGTGCGTCTTTTAGAACGCTCAACTTACCCGCCCGCTTGACCACGTTGAGATGCGAGCGTTCGGTTTCGCCGCGCGGCGCTATCACTACACCCGCCGAGTCGTAGCCCCGGTACTCGAGCCGCGTCAGCCCGTCCACAATCACGTCAGCTGCTTGTCTATGCCCTACATAACCTACAATTCCACACATGCTAACTCCTAAAGTCTAATCCAAAATCTAACATCGAAGATTTAAAAAAGGGTATTCATTATTTTGCTTCAACTGATGCGCTGTGAATTTGAGATCAGCAAGGTATCCGACTGAACAGTTTTCTATTTTGCTCAAGTAACTTGAGCTAATCCGCTCAAAACACGTAACGCCCTTATAAGCCGCACCAATGCAACCTCAAAGACCTTTTACACAGCACCTTTTAATGGATAAAACCCGTACATCCTCGAGTGAGGGGTTTAACTCAGGAGGGGCCCGCAGACTTGTGATGCTCATAAAAAACATCGCTCGCATTTTCAGCAGCTCGCTAGCTTTCAAAACCAGCCACCTATCCTCTAGCTACGTACCTATACGTATTACACACGTACGTACTAGAGGCCCTCCGCCTCGTCACCTTGATTTGAAGAAAGAAGGAAGATTGAAGAAGAAAGAATCTTTCATCTTTCTTTTTTTATCTTTCTTCGAACCTAAGGGCTTGCGCTTCTCGAGTGTTTAAAATACCTCCTAATCCCAGGGCTCACCGACAACGAAGAAGTTGTGGAGTCCTGCTAGAACGCCGTTGGGTTCAATGCCATCACCGGCCACCAACAGCGGATAAAGTAAAATATCACGCCCCATATCGACCAGGGCCGAGTCCGCAACCGCGTCCTGCATACCAAAAGGCAGAAAAGGTGGCGGATAAACAACGCGGTTTTGCACGTCGCGCTCGAGGGGCAAAGAGGTAACGACTGTAAACATGAGCAGTATGCCCAAAATAAAGCCGCCCAAACCGCCCAAAATACCGCCCGGTAACGAGGGTCCACGTTTGCGCTGTATGAGCGAGCGTCCCCCAAACCCAATAAGCAAACCCGCGCTCAGAGCAAACAGGAGACCTAAGAAAATACTGCGGTCAAAAACAACGAGGAATACCCTGAACAGTAGCAGGGAAACCGCGCCGATAAGTAAACCGGTCAGCTTGCGGTGTGCCCCGATAACGGTCAGGACCGCAACAAAGGCAACGAGGATTAGGTCGAACCAGCTCATCAGTCCCTGATAGCATAACCCGCGCCGCGCACCGTAGTGATGACATTTGCCATAACCTCATCCACTTCACTGTCTTTAAGTGCGCGTTCTGGATGCCGGAACCAGAAGCGCATCGCGACGCTGCGCATATTGTCGGGCACAGGCGAACCCTCGTAAATATCGAACGGCTCGAGCCGTTCCAAGTATTCGCCTGCGCTGCCCTGCACGAGGTCCTCAAGCGTCCTGTAGGTCACGTCTTTTGGGGCAATCACCGCCAAGTCGCGCTCGGCGTGGGGCTGCCGCGCGTAATCGCGGAAGCTAATCTCAGCACCCGTCAGGGGCATCGCTAGTTCAGCCATATAAATTTCTGAGAGGTCGTAGCTAGCGGCAATTTCAGGGTGCAAACGGCCCACGGTGCCGACATCTTGACCATCCCAGAGCACGCGGGCACTCACGCCGGGGTGTAAGTGTGGAACTTCGCAGGGCTCGAGCCCCAACTCTACCCCAAGCGTATCAGCTAACTTTTTCAGTAAGCCTTTCATAACGTAAAAGTCGCTTGCCTGATCCGGTAGCCAGCCGCCCTGAACACTGGGACCTTGTAATAAGATACCTAGCCGCTCCGCCTCAGCCTCACCAAAAACTCGCCCAATTTCAAACACACTGAGGGCAGTCTGAGCGCGGTTTAGCGCCGCAGCGCCGAGCAAACTCGGGTACAGCGCTGTTCGCAGCACGCTACGCTCGATACCTTGCGGATGGGTCAGGCGTACATTTGCCTTGGGGGCTCTGGCACGCTCGAGTTCGGCGTCGCTTGTAAAAATGTAGGTAATAAGCTCCTGCAAGCCAAAGCCCGCCAGTAACAGCCGCAATTTGTTATGGGTCGGGTCGGCCTCGTCAGGGACGAAGTACATTGCGGGTACGGTCTCGCTAATCGCGTCGTAACCGTAGAGCCGCGCAACCTCTTCGATAAGGTCTTCCTCAATCTCCATATCGAAGCGCCAGCTCGGCGCGGTGACGAGCCAGTCGTCCTCGCCGCGTTCTTCAACTTTGCACCCAAGGGCCTCCAAATACTTTTTTTGCTCAGCTAAGGGTACATCCAGGGCCATCAGCGATTCTACGCGTGAAGGACGAAATGGAACTCGTTTTAAGGTCGCAGCCTCACCGACATCGGTAAAGCCAGGATGAACCGTGCCGCCAGCCAGTTCAGCGATAAGCTGCGCTGCTCGCGCTGAAGCCTGGGGCGGCAAATTCGGGTCGACCCCGCGCTCGAAACGGTAGTGGGCGTCGGTCATAATGCTGTGGCGCTTGGCGGTTTTGCGAATCGTCACGGGTTCCCAGTGGGCTAACTCGAGGGCGATATTGGTCGTCTTGGGATTCACGCTGTCATGCAGGCCGCCAATCACACCCGCAACACCGATAGGCTCAGTTCCATCCTCACTTGGCATAGCAATAATGAGGTCGTTTGGGTCTAGCTCCAAAGTTTCCTCACCGAGCGTTTCCACCGTTTCACCCGCGACCGCGCGGCGCACGACGACTGTGTTCTCATTCAAATTATCCAGGTCGTAAGCATGCGACGGGTGACCGAGTTCAAAGGTGACAAAGTTCGTTACGTCCACAACGTTGTTGCGCGGACGCAAGCCCACCGAGGCGAGGCGGCGCTGCAACCACACCGGACTCGGCGCAACCGTGACACCGTCGATGCGCTGCACGGTAAAGCGTGGGCAACCGTCCCAATCTTCAACTTTGACTGTAAGACCGTCGTTTACAGATGTATCGCCCAACGATAGACCCTCAGCCGGATGCTTTAGCGGGATGCCGAGTTTCGCAGAGAGGTCTCTGGCGACACCTAAAATACTCAGAGCGTCACCGCGGTTAGGGGTGATTTCTAGCTCGAGCACCGTCTCAGCGGGCCAGAGGTCACCAAGTTCTGCACCAACCTGGGCATCATCCCCAAACTCAATAATTCCGCCGCCGTAGTCGTAAAGCCCGAGTTCTTTTGGGCTGCATAAAACGCCCTCACTCGCTACGCCGAGCATCTTGCGCTTATCCACCGTAAAACCCGCCCCAGGCAAATACGCCCCAGGTTTCGCCAGGGCCGAACGCATGCCCGCACGTACATTGGGCGCACCGCAGACAACACTATACGTAGCCGCGCCATCTGAAACCTTGCAAGCAACCAAATGGTCCGAGCCTTCAATGGGCGCCGCCTCTTCGACAAGCCCGACCACTACACCTTCGGGAGAACCTGCTAACTCATGCACCGCCTCGACCCCGAGGCCGAGTTGCGGCAAAATATCAGCTAAAACATCAGGTTCAGGTGCGTCGGGAAGGAGGTCTTTTAGCCAGCTGTAGGGAAGGTTCACGATAGTCCTCCTGCGGAGGAATTGAAGGTCAAAGATTGAAGATTGAAGATTGGATGTTGAAAGCTGAAAGTTGAGGGCCGGTTCTCTTCTGAATACTGAATACTGACTACTGAATACTGATTATCTTCTTTCTTCTTTCTTCTTAAATCTCGAATCATTAGAGTGCCCCCCGAAATTGCTCCATCACCCGCATATCACCCTGATAAAAGTAGCGAATATCGGGGATACCGTAACTGACCATAGCCAAGCGCTCGATGCCAAATCCAAACGCGAAACCTGTTACCTCTTCTGGGTCGTAGCCCACCGCGCGAAAGACATTGGGGTGCACCATGCCGCAGCCGCCGAGTTCTAGCCATTCTTCTTTACCTGTTTTGGGATGCGTCCACCAGATAGCAAATTCGGCCCCTGGTTCGACAAAAGGAAAGTAAGAGGGTTGCAACCTTGTTTTGGTCCCCTTGCCGAGCAGCGCTGTCGCCATTTCTGAGATAGCCCCTTTTAAGTCAGCCATCGTGATGTTTTTATCTACGACCAGGGCCTCGAGCTGGTGGAACTGCGCTTCGTGCGTGGCGTCAACCGCCTCGTTCCGAAAGACTTTGCCTGGCACGATAACCTTAAAGGGTGGCTTGTGCGCCTCCATATAGCGAATCTGCATAGGGCTCGTTTGGGTGCGTAACAAGCGTCCATCAGTGGTCCAGAAGGTATCTTGCAAATCGCGTGAGGGGTGCCAGTCGGGAGCGTTCAGGGCGTCGAAGTTGTGAAATTCATCTTCTAATTCGGGGCCTACTGCAACGTCGTAGCCCATCGAGCGAAACACGCCGAGTAGCCGGTTGGTGATTTGGGTGAGTAGGTGCAGCCCGCCCACCGAATACTGGTAGCCGGGCAGGGTTACGTCAACGCGTTCCTCTTGAAGTTTCTGGTTGACCGCTTCGCGCTCGAGTTCCCCCTTACGCGCGTCTACAGCGGCCCCAATCTCTTTTTTAAGCTCATTAATACCCTGACCCGCCGCCTTGCGCTCTTCAGGGGGCAAAGCCCCTAAGCCTTTAAGCTGCTGAGTCAATTCACCTTTTTTGCCGAGGTACTTAACGCGTACCTCTTGCAGCGCTTGTAAGTCGCTTGCTACACTTATTTCTTGTAACGCCTCGTCTCGCACAGTGTTTCCTTTCTAGGTCTAACCCTATTTAGTCAATAAAAAAACACCGCCCCTTACTTAGGGCAGCGCAAAATCCGCGTAGGTTATAGCAACCTACGCTAGTCAGTAAAGGGCGAAGCTAGTGGGCTTCTCATGAACGTGAGTTTAGCCCAGTCATTTGAGGCTGTCAACTTTTCACGCTCATATACGCAAGCCGCGTCTCAGTGAAATCAGTCTTAATTCTTGACTTTGTTATATACTTAAAGGTATATACTAATATATAAATAAAAGGAGGCGACATGTGGCGGAACTTGCAGCTAAGTTTAAGCATTATTGTTTTTTTAGGAGCCAGTATGGCAGTTGAAGCGCAAACCAACCCTTGCTCGAGCCCTAAAGCAGCTCAGTTCGACTTTTGGCTAGGCGAATGGGAGCTTAGCTGGCCTGCTGAACAAAGTGGGGGCGTAACGGGGCAGACAGGCAGGGGTACAAACCGCATCGAAAAAATAATGGGGAACTGCACCGTTCAAGAAAATTTTAGCTTTGCTGACGGTAGCTACCAGGGCAAAAGCTGGTCGGTGTATAACCCCCGTTCGGGCGTCTGGCAGCAAACCTGGGTGGACAATGGCGGGGCGTATTTACTGTTCAAGGGTGGCTTTGAGAATGAACAAATGGAACTGCGCACCGAACCTAGAGAGCAAGACGGTAAAACGCTTGTCAACCGCATGGTTTTTAGCAACATCAGCGAAACGGGCTTCAACTGGGACTGGCAACGCTCTGAAGATGGCGGGGAAAGCTGGAGCGACCTCTGGAATATCATCTATACGCGCAAGGACTAAGCTGACAAATTGCTAAGCTGCGCTATGCAGGCACCGCTTAGCTTTTTCCTTTTTGAACTCATGACCCTGGCGCTAGTTGGGGTCTGCCTGATTCACTGCATACGGCAAAAACGCCTCCCTAAAATGTCACTGGGGCTCGAGCTACTTGCATTTATCCTCTACGGACTAAGCTTTGAAAGTATCGCGGTAGGCCTGGGCTTTTATGATTACGGCCCTTTTGCCCTCAGGGTGGGTCACGCGCCGCTTGCAATTGGCATTGGCTGGGGCGTGATTGGGTTTGCTGCGATGGGCTTTAGCGACAGCCTCAACATGCCGCAGTGGTCCAAACCCTTTCTCGACGCACTTTTCGCACTGCTTATCGACCTGGGTATGGACGCCGTGGCGATTCGTGACCGATACCCCATTGACGGTGAGCTTGTGGGCATGTGGAACTGGCCTATAGCTTTAAACGAGGGTTGGTTCGGCGTACCTTACGCGAACTTCATGGCCTGGTTTTTAGTCGTTTTTATTATGTCGGCGGCGCTGCGTGCTGGACGATACGCGCATAACTGGTTTGGTAACACTTGGCTTGTCTGGACCTATCCCTTCGCCGCTTTCGCCGTTTCCCTGAGCGTGTTTCTATTTTTGATGCTTACTTTCTTTGATGCTTTCGGCCTGACAATACTGTTGCCCCTTCTCGCACTTGCCCTTTGGGTGAGCGGCTCGAGTATCCGGGGACGGCAATACCGCCTAAGCTGGCGCAAAGATAGTTATGTCTTCCTTATCCCGCTAGCCTTTCACCTCTATTTTCTTGGCCTTATGCTGCTGCGCAAGCTCTATCTCGGGTCTAGCGGCATTTTGTGGGTGAGCCTGATTGTGTTTGCCCTTCACGAAACTGTCTTGCTAGTGGCGGCGCGCAAGGGGGCAGGTCTGGCGCGAAAACGTGGGGAACTCGAGCTAGAAAATTGATACAGGTTTACACTTAGTTTTTTGGCTCGAGGATAATACCTTCCGGTTGAGGCACGGTAACGACGGCGCTCGGGAAAATGTCCGCAGTTTGCTCTAAACTCAAAAGGCCGTCAAAGCGCAAAATAACATCCTTTGTTTTTTCAGAAACATAAAGATTAGCACCGTCAAAAGCGAGACCCACCGGGTTACCGAGCAAGGTATTAGCACCTGCTAGGACTAATTGCACCTCAGTGGGTCCCTCCGCCAAATCGGGCGCAGCAATAATAAAAACACTGCCGTCACTATCAAAACCCGCCTGGTCAGTGGTGGTGGCGCTGCCAACATCTGAGAGGATAAGCACGTTCGATTCGGCGTCGTAGACGAGGTCGTGCAAATTTGCAGAGACTTTTTCGCCGTTCAAGCTTGGCGCGACAAGGGCGTCGGGGCCACCCGAACCTTGCTTAGTTAAGTAGTTTTGGTAAACAAGGAGAACCCCGTCTGTTCCGCCAACATAAAGTCGGTCACTTTCAAGGTCATAAGCGAGGCCCCAGGGTCGGCGCGGGTCACCGCTCTCCGTTACGCCCAAATCGGTTGTTTCAAATAGAGGGGTTGCGTCGCCTTCCCTAGCCGCGTCAAACACTGCCAGCTTAGCCGCGCCGAAATCTGACACGATGATAACACCCTCGTCCTCCAAAACGATAAGGTCTTTAGGCTTATCAAGGCCACTCTGACGCCCAGTGATAAGCCGGTCTTGTGAGGGGTCAAAGGTGTTATTGGCTCGAGCCAAAAAGTCATTCACAACCATAATGCCGCCAGGCGCCGCTTCGCTTGGACCGTCGTCAAAACTCAAGTAAGCGTTACCCTCAGGGTCGAAGCTTAGATAGTTCAGCACGATAGGACCACCCGCTGTGTCGAACATGGGGGCTGAGGCGCTCATATCAGCGTTAAGGTCAAATAGTAAACCCTGTGCAGGGTCGCTCGGTACGACGGGCGCGGGCGGTTTGCTCACAGCAACTAGGCCGCCCACATCTTGCGCTGTTGACAGCGCTACCAAACTCATAAATCCAAAAACAGCGCCCCAAATCAACCGCCGTGTGCAGCCTCTCGTCATCGCTTCATTCCCTTTACATCTCCCGTCAACTCAACGTTCAAATGAACGCTAAAGACAAACCTCTCATGCGAATCGTCTGTAAATGCTAGCACAGCCTTTACAAGGTTTTATGAAGGCTTGAGAACGGTTAAGAAGGGGTGAAAAGACACCTATTTACCCATGTACAATTCGTCCTCAAAGGCTATATCCAGCGAGAAATTATTGAGGGTCGTAGCTAACGCTTACGCTTTTGCGAACGGTTCTGTCTGCCGAGCTAGCACTGAGTTCAATCACGTTTTGCCCCGCAATTAAACCGTTTACCGTAAAACTAAAACGGTTATTCGTAAAGCTGACCTCGCTAGCTTCGCCGCTGTTCAGGCGGTAGCTGAGCCCCAAAACACTCTCCCCCACGGTCCCACCAACAATCACGCGGTTCGCCGTAAGCGCTGCGCCCTCTTCTGGCAGTATCAACTCGAGCAGCCCCTCTGGTCTCGCTCTTGTCAAAGACACTTTCGTCAGCGGCTGCGTGGGCTGCGGACTGCCGCTGGCGGGCTCGAGACTCAGATATAAAGACGCAAAGTTCGCACCCTCGACCTCGAATACCTTGCTCTCAGAGACTAATAAAGAGGTCAGGGTTTCGCCCCCTTCAGGGTCCCAGTCACCGCTAGTGTGCCCCCACGCCTGGTAGGCGCTGCCTGCTGGGGCGTTCTCGGCTAAGACGAACAGCGCCTTGCCTTCAGGTGTGAGGAGGGCGCTGCCTGGTGATTCACCGCGCTCACTGCCAATGACGTTCTCGAGCGATACTTTTTGCACCTGGGGTCGCGCCAGGTAACTATTAAGCTGCGCGGCTTCGGCTTGTAATTGCTGCCTCGCGCCGTAGTTTTGCCAACCCCAGAATAGGCTGCCCCCCAGCGCAGCCACCAGAAAACAAGCCGCCATAAGCCAGCGGTAAGGCGGCGCTACAGGTGGAGGATGGTCAACTAAGATTGGGGCCGATTCTACTGTTTCCTCGCTTGACTCAGCTTGAATTGTCTCAGCCTGGATTGACTCAGCAACGGCCTCTTGAAAGCGGCTTTGCAAGCCTTGCCAAACACGTTCAGGAGCCAGACTGCGGGGCAGCGCGTCGGTGAGAGCGGCGAGCGGCGCGCCGAGCCAGGCGAGTTCTTCCTGGCAGCTGCCGCAGTCTGCTAAGTGCGCCTCGAGTTCCGTCACCTCCGCCGGGCTCAAATCTCCCAGCAAATAGTCAGGCAGTAAATCAGTGGGATGCTTTTCAGTGAGATGCTTCATAGCGTCTCCCAATAATCTCTGAGCTTTAAAAGCGCGCGGCGCAACTTGCTTTTGACCGTTCCAATCGGGTGCCCCGTTTGCTCAGCTAGCTGGGCGTGGGTGTAGCCCTCGTAAAAGTTTGCCTTGACGAGTTTGCGGTCTTCGTCGCTTAGTTGCTCGAGTAAGCGCTGCACAAGCAAGCGGTCTGCGGGGTCACTGTCCTTGGACTCACCCAAATGGGTTTGCGGGTCGTAAACATCCCACTCGTCTGCCTTGAGGGGTCTAGCCTGACGCTTACGTAAGCGCGACAGGGCTAAGTTACGGGCAATCGTGTACACGTAAGCGCGGGGGGACGATGAAAGCGTGCGGTAGCTGCTCGCTTTGAAAAGTTTTAAAAACGTGTCTTGCACGACCTCTTCGGCCTCCTCAGGGCTTTTGAGTAGATTGAGCGCCAGGCTGTAAACCTGTGCGCCTAAGCGGTCATAAAGCTCGGCCAGTGCCTGCTCGTCTCCGCTTTGTAGTTTCGCCACCAACGCTGCTTCAGAATCCATACCCTATGTAATCCCCAATGTCCAACGCCCGACCTGCGCGTCACGCTGACGCTATCTTACCGCTGAGCCGTCAAACCAGAGGCGTTTACTAGGAGGCTCTGTCACATATTTTAGTGCCGCCTTCTACTATAAGTAACGCATAGACTGCGTTTTTAGATGCATGGCAGCGCCAACACCTTTTCAAGCCCGTGCACACATGACTGTTCTCATGCCACTTACCTATACACCTGGCCTATGCTTTTAACCCACGCTTCTAGCCCATGCATCTAGCCCATGCATCTAAACGTTCCTTAGCCGCGTTACTTCTAGTGAGGGAATGATTATGACGAAGTTAGTTATGACGATGTTAAAAGTTAGAGCAGGCCAATTAGTCAAAGGTTCAAGCAAGCTAAGGGATGGTCACGATGACCTTTGAAACCTTACTGGGCCGCTTAGAAAGACTCAAGCGGTTAGCAGAAATGGTCGACGCGGAGCGCTATGAGTCAGCGTTAAGCGACATTTTGGGCGACCTCGAGCCGCCCCGTGACGGTGAAGAAGAGGTAGACACTAAGCTGCTTATGGATTTAAGGCAACGCATCGGCGGTTCAAGCAACGTGCCACTGCGCTGAGCGTTCTTTTTTACGCAGTCCACTTACGAGGGTGAGCATCTTACTGCACTGTTTACTACACTGTGAAAACGCACCTTGCTTAAGCCAGTGAAGGTAAACTGCGTTTAAGGGAGATTTTATGCTTAACGGCGCAGCTTTCGGCCTATTTTTAAGCGCCAGTATCTTACTGGCTATTACGCCAGGACCTGGCATTCTCTATGTGCTGGCTCGCACTCTGCGGGGCGGGCGCAGTGAGGGCTTGCGCTCGACTGTTGGTACGGCTGTCGGCGGCCTTTTTCATGTGCTCGCCGCTGCGCTGGGTTTGTCGGCCCTGCTCGCAACCTCGGCCCTGGCTTTTAGCCTTATCAAATATATGGGCGCGGCCTATCTTATCTATCTCGGTTTGAAGATGATGCTGAGTACTGAGAGTGCTGAGAGTGCTGAGAGTACCGGGCTGTCGCACACCGAAAGCCTCTCACAGCAAGCTTTTAGGCAAGGCGTTATTACCGAGGCTTTAAACCCCAAAACAGCGCTTTTCTTTCTCGCCTTTATTCCGCAGTTCATAAGTTCTGAAAGCAGTGTTTTTTTGCAATTCGTTGTGCTCGGCAGTATCAGTGTGTTTCTAAATACGGCAGCTGACTTTATCGTTGTGATGCTCGCCGGACCTATTGCAGGCCGCTTGCAAAGTAGCGAGCGCTTGAGACGTGCGCAGCACCTCGTATCAGGCGGGGCGCTTATTGCCTTAGGCAGCTACGTTGCTTTGAGCGAAGGCGCTTGAATCATTTATCTACCCTTCTTAAAGCGCTAAATATGTTACATTTTTCCGATGACTGCCGCTTTTCTGCACATTTTAGGCGAACTTAAGCTGCCATGACACGAAAAGGCATTCTTTTTGTCATGACTGGCGCTTCGGGCGTGGGTAAAGACACCATAAGGCAAGCTGTTTTACCCGAAATCGACAATTTATTTTTCTCTATTTCAGCAACGACCCGTGAAATGCGTACGGGTGAAACCAACGGTAAGCAGTACTTCTTCTATGACCGGGCCACTTTTGAACAAATGTTGGCAGACGAGGGGCTTTTAGAACATGCCGACTATGTCGGTGACTACTACGGCACCCCTGCTAAACCCGTCATGGACGCCCTCGAGCGCGGTCAAGACGTACTTTTAGAACTCGAGCTTGTCGGCGCGCGTCAGGTCAAAGAGCGCATGCCTGAGGCGGTCATGATTTTTATTGCGCCGCCTACCCTGATAGAACTCGAGCGGCGTCTGCGCGGACGCGGTACAGACTCTGAAGAAAAAATTCAGAAACGCCTAGCGCGTGCAAGGGACGAAATTAAAGCAGTTAAAGAGTTCGACTACGTTGTGGTTAACGACATTCTAGCCAATGCCAAGCGCAGCTTTCACAGCATTATCGAGGCCGAAAGGTCCAGAGCAAAGCATCTAAGCAAGCAAGAAATTGCCAGCTTTTTAAAAGAGCTTTGAGCCAAGGTACAAACCAATCTAATTTCTAAGAGGAAATACGCCCTCTTAATTCTTGCTCCTTGCTTCCTACTTTCTATTCTCGCTGTGAAATATTCCACTTCGGCGATTTCGCTCCAATTTGCCTTGCACCCCTTTAAACCAACCTGCGATAATGCAGAAACGCGCCCACATCAATCCACATAAGAGGCCCGTTTAATCTTTGTAGATAAGGTTGCGTACTTTTTCGTGCACCACATTTTTCTGTATGCTTAGACAATTTAAACAAGCCTGGACGAACCTCTCGCTATCGTCGAAAGGACTTCTGGTCGTTGGGCTTCCTATCCTTATCTTTATTTCTGCTGGTCTCGTAACTCAATATGCGCTCGGACAAATTCAAAGAGTTGACAACCTGGTTCACGACGCTTACGAGGTTCAGCTCGAGCTGAAAAACTTGCATACGCTCGTTTTAGACGCTGGCAGCGGTGTGCGTGACTACCTTTTGAGCGGACAAACCGAAGTTTTGAGCCGCTACCTTAGTGCCAGGGACGAGCTGCCCTTAGCCTTTGAAACCGTAACAAGGCAATTACAGGGTGAGCCTGAGCAGCTCGAGCAATTCGAGCAGATTCGTGAACAAATCGAGCAAGAAATAGCGGCGCTCAACACCCTGCTTGAATTTTCCCCCCTCTTAAATACCGAGACCCCAAGCGCCGTAGACCACCTCATTATTACTAGCCAGGTCGTCATGAACGCCCTGAGTGCTCAGTTCGATACCTTACGAACCGAGCAAGCCAAAGTCGTTAGCTCACGCGAGCGCGAAAAGGCGGGCGCGCAACGGCGTTACTACTATGCGCTCATTTTAAGTTTAGTGTTTGGTACGGCGGGTGGTCTATTAGGTATGCGTTTATTCGCTTTAGGCGTCACGCGCCGCATCCGCCACCTGAGCGAAAATGCCGAACAGTTAGCCAAAGGCAAACCCGCCCCCCACCAGACCACCAGCCATGATGAAATCGGTCAGTTGAGCACCGAGCTTAGCCGAGCCAGTGGGCTACTTAGAGCCCGCGAGGCGGAGCTGACCCAGGTCAACGACGCCCTGCGGCTTAAATACGACGAATTGACCCACCGCCATCACCAAATTATTTTACTCAACCAGTTGGCGACGGGGCTGCAAGCCGCGGTGAGTGTCGAAGCCAGTTTTGAAGTTCTACAAGAAAAGGTAACGGCCCTGTGTCCTGAAACCTCCGGGGGACTTTATCTTTTCGATGAATCTGAGAACCTTTACAAGCAGGCCCTGAGCTGGGGCGAGTCGCCTAGCGAGGGAACATTTTCGCCCCACCAGTGCCTGGTGCCACACGGGGGACAGCACTATATTTACGGTAGCGCCTTCGAGCACACCTATTGCAACCACCTAACAACCCCTTACCCTAAAATGAGTTTATGCTGCGCCCTAAATGTGCAAGATAGACCGCTCGGCATTCTTTATTTGGCTGGAGACACAGCCTTAGCAGACAATACCCGCACTATCTTAGGCGCGATGGCAGACCGTTTTTCACTATCTTTAATTAACTTGAGACTGCGCGACAGTTTGTTGCAACAGGCTATTCGCGATTCCCTGACGGGGCTTTACAACCGCCGCTATTTAGAGGACACCTTAGAGCGTGAAATGCAGCGTGCCAAGCGTAGCGCCCAGAGCTTAAGCCTACTTATTGCCGATATCGACCACTTTAAGCGTATCAACGATACCTACGGTCACAAGGGCGGGGACGAAGTTCTAAAAGCGTTTGGACAGCTACTCAGCACAACCTTTAGAGCCCAGGATATTCCGTGCCGTTACGGTGGCGAAGAGTTCGTCATGGTCCTGCCCGAAACAGACCTACATGACGCTAGACGCCGGGCTGAGGAACTTACGCGGCAAGTACGCAGTTTGAAACTGCCGATTGACGAACGGAGTTTAGACAGCTTGAGCGTTTCGGTAGGCGTCGCAACCTATCCACAGCATGGTCGCACCCCGCAGCTTTTACTCAGCAGCGCTGACAACGCTATGTACGAGGCTAAAAACTTAGGCCGCGACCGCGTGGTGATGGCGCGGTCACTCGAGGAAGATCTGGGCTTTGAAGCAAGTCCAAATTAACCTAAACAAACAGCACTACCCTCTATATGATAGTAATTGTTTGAAGAACCCCGCCACATCCCTCATTCTAAAACGATCTTAAACCTCACCGTTATAGCGCCTAAACACAGGCTGCACAGGTCGCCCGACCAAATAGTTTCCTATGCCATTCTCGAGTGCCTCTCTATAAACCCCTAGAGCCCCGTCTATAGCTTCCAGGGTCTGCGCAATCACCTCATCAGTGTGGCTGTAACTCACCACGAGCGATGGGCACAGGACACCGCGTTTAATCATCTCTTGTAAAAAGAGGGTTCTAAAGGGCTGCGAGGGCTGGCCCTCGGTGTCACGGGTAAAGTAAGCGAGGTTGGCGGGTAAACCCACCGGACCTACGTGTTCACTTAATCCGTAGGTGCTAGCAAGTTCAAGTAGACCTTCACGCAACGCTTTACCCTGCCGCCAAAAATGCCCAACGACGTCCTCCCTTTTATAAATGTCGAAGGTCGCCAAGGCCGCTGCCAGAGCAGGGCCTTCTGCGCCGTGCGTGGTAGAGAGTAAAAAGACGCGCTCTTTGTCATGATAAAGCCCGCCGAGTTCCATAATCTCGCGCTTACCGACCAGGGCTGAAACAGAAAAACCGTTTGCCATGCCCTTGCCGTAGGCAGCTAGGTCAGGCTCGAGACCGTAATAAGCCTGCGCCCCGCCGTTGTGCCAGCGAAAGCCTGTAATCATCTCGTCTAAAATAAGCAGCGCCCCATGCTCACGGCAAAGGGTTTGTACACCCGCTAAAAAGCCATCGGCAGGGTCTTCATTGCGCGCCGCTTCTAAAATGAGGCAGGCGACTTTGTTCGGATTTGCCTCAAATAAGTTTTTGATACTGTCTAGGCTGTTGTAGTCAAACCCTACGGTGAGCGCCTTGACTGCTTCGGGAATACCGTCATTCATACCTGTCGTGCCGATAAACCAGTCGTCTACGGAAAAAAAGGGTTGATTCTGACAAATAGCGACCAGGTCTCGGCCCGTATAGGCCCGCGCTAGCTTGACGGCAGCGGTCGTAATATCCGAGCCGTTTTTGGAAAACTTGACCATATCGCCCTTGACCATCGCCAACATAGCTTCGGCAGCCTCAAGCTCAATCGTGGCTGGGCGGGTGAAGTTGTTCCCTAAACCAAGCTGTTCCACTACTGCGTCATTCACAGCTTTATACGCGTGGCCAAGTGTGACCGCACGCAAGCCCATGCCGTACTCGGTAAAGCGGTTACCGTCGACATCCCAAACAAAGCAGCCCTCTCCCCTGGCAAGTACGCTCGGCGCTAAAACGGGGAATTGGTCGTCACCCTTTGCGTAGGTATGTGCCCCACCTGGAATAAGTTTGTGAAGTTTGGGGCGCAGTTCTTGAGAGCGTTCGAAAGAAAGGGATGTTTCGGGAGATTTTAGTTGGGTCATGGCTTGCCTTTCGTTGTAAGTCGGCGTCAAGATTGCGCGGGTTCTAGAGGGTGGGTTTTAGAAGATTATGCTCTAAAAGCAGGTCTTTAGCTTGAAGGATAAGCGTTAGTGAGAGCTTAGAGGTATCGGCAATGTCCTCTAGTGAATGCTCACCGTCTGAGAGGTTGAGTAACCATAAAAGTGCTAGTTGCAGGTTCTTTTGGCCTATCTCGCCCATCGCCGTATAAAGCCCGCGCCGCCCGAGTTGGGGTTCACCTTTGGGCGCAGTGTTGAGAAATGTCTGGCGGGTCTCGAGCGCCTCTACCAAACTTAGACAAACGTTAAGCGTTTCTTGTAGCGCCCCTGCGCTGATAAAGTCCAAATTATCCCCTGACGTGTGGTACTCGGGATACTGCGCGTAGGGCGTGCGGCTCAAGCGGCCCATAGGCAGGTCAAAACCAGGTGAGCCAAACTGCCGCTCGTCGTAACCGTAAGGATGCCAGGGTAAAGTTTCAAAAGGTTGGCCCGAACGTTTTAAAACGCGCCCCATAGTTCGGTCAATCGGTGCGTTACCGCGTCTCGAGACTTTGTAATGCAAGTTGCCTGCATCACCTACACCTGACAGTACGAGCCCGTGTTTAATGCGGTTCACCTTGGCCTCGTTTTGCGCAAGCCAGCTAATCGCCCCAATCGTGCCAGGGATGAATAGAAAACGGTAGCTATGGCGCGGGGTCTCGAGCTTTGCCAAAGCCTGCGCTAAAAAGGTCAGCACTGCAATACCACTCAAATTATCGTTTGCTAGAGATGGATGGCAGATATGCGTTGAGAAAAGCACCTCAGCGTCCGATTGGCCTTGGATAAAGTATTCACCGTAAGTGAGTTCGCCGGGTGCAAGTGTGCTGTCGATAACAACATCGTATTCACCTTCGGGCAGGGCGTCTAGCTGCCGCTGCGACAGGCAAAAGCCCCAGGTCTCGTTGTAGTACGACGTTCGGTAGGGAATCAGGTCGGGCTGTTCGGGCAAGGTATGCAAGTGAGGTCTAAGCTCTGCTAAGCTCATCTTAGTTTGTACCGGAACGCTGTAATTCACGACGTGTAAATTTGAAACTTGGAAGTCGATGACGCGCTCACCTGCGGCATTCTTTACGCAAGCGTCGCGGATGTTCCATTCGTTAGGCACGGTCCAGTCCAGAACTTGCGTACCGGAGGGAATCATTTTTTGCTCGAGTCCAATTAACGCTTGTAAGCGCGTCAACGTTTTCCTGACACCGTCACCTGTAATACTGCGGCAAATCGGATAAAGCTCGCGTGCTAGCCCCATCATCGCCTCGCCAGCAGCGCGGGTTGAAGGGGCAGTATGGATCATAGCTGTCAGTTTAAAGCTATTTACGGTTCCTCATAGTGAATTTGTACTGTGCAGATAGCGACTATTGGTTTAGAGAGAGGTTGAGTTCAGCCTCGAGTAGTTCAACCCTCTAACAATTTAAGGTTCAGGCAAGTTGGTTTCTAAACGATACGCGCTTCAGGAATCGGCACGATAAACTTCGCACCCCACTCTTTCGTATAGGCAAGCTGCTTTACAATTTCGTCTTTTAAGTTCCAGGGCAATATCAAAATATAGTCCGGCTTCGTTTCGGCAATTTTTTCCGTTGGATGGATAGGAATGTGCGTGCCAGGTAAAAATTTGCCGTGTTTGTAGGGGTTACGGTCCACCGTGTAGCTGAGAAAATCCTCGCGGATACCGCAGTAGTTTAAGAGCGTGTTGCCCTTTCCCGGTGCGCCGTAGCCGACGACTTGTTTACCTTGCGCCTTGAGGTCTAAAAGAAGGCTCAGTAGAGTGTGCTTAACCCCAATGACTGCCTCGCTAAAGCTTAGGTAGGTTTCTACTTTTTCTAAACCCGCTGCCTTTTCCTCGGCGCGAACAGCCTCGACGCGGGGCGTTTCTGTGTGAGCCGCATCTGTGTGGGTCACGAATACGCGCAGGGAACCGCCGTGGGTGCTAAGGGTTTCTATGTCGAAAATACGCAAGCCGTGCTGCGCAAAAATGCGCTCGACGGCCAGAATCGACAGGTAAGAAAAGTGCTCGTGATAAATCGTATCGAACTGGCGCTCTTCTATCAGCCTGAGCAGGTGCGGAAACTCGAACGTAATAACGCCTTCAGGCGCTAGCAGTGCCTGAAAACCAGCGACAAAATCATTAATGTCGGGCACGTGGGCCAAAACGTTATTGGCTGCCATCAGATCAGCCTTTTTACCCTCAGCCGCGACGCGCTCGGCGACCTCTTTGCCAAAAAATTCGGCCAGGGTAGGCACGCCTTTTTCCCGCGCGACCTCGGCAACATTTTTAGCAGGGTCGATACCCAAAACGGGTACGCCGTTCGCCACAAAGTTTTTAAGCAAGTAGCCGTCGTTACTGGCAATCTCAACAACAAAGCTGTTTTTGTCGATATCAAAGCGCTCGGTCATCGCCTCGGCGTAGCGCCGCGCGTGCCCCAACCAGCTATCCGAATAAGAAGAAAAGTAAGCGTATTCGCTAAAGATAGCGTCGGGCGCTTCAAAGTCTTGCACTTGCACCAGCAAACAGTTTTCGCAGACGTAGGCGCAGAGCGGGTAAAACCTCTCCATCTCGAGAAGCTGCTCGCGTGTCAGATAAGTTTCGCACAGCGGTGACACGCCCAAATCGGCAAAGATGTGCTCGAGGCCGTGACCACAGTTGCGGCAGCTGAGCACGTGAGCAGTAGAGTCTGTTTGATTCATCGCTTGTTTCATACTTTGCTTCATGGGTGAGGCTTCGACTTTAACACTTTCGGCTTTAACACTGAGCATAAGCTGTAATGTACACAAAAACGGCCCACGAGCTTAGTGAAAAGGTCACAAGCACATTTTGCTCTCATGATACAATCAGCTCTAGAGAGAATGGAAAGACTGGTTGCCGCTAAAGGAATTTAGGAGTCCCACTATGAAAGTTGTTTTGTTCTGCGGCGGTCTTGGGCTAAGGCTGCGTGATTATTCTGATAAGGTTCCGAAACCGCTCGTGCCTGTTGGGGGGAAACCTATTTTATGGCACATTATGAAATATTACGCGCATTTCGGACATAAAGAATTTATTTTATGCCTTGGTTATAAATCTGAAGATATCAAAAACTATTTTATCAATTACGAGCAAAATTTAGACAACGACTTTGTTTTAACCGGCGGGGTCGAACGCGAGCCCTTGCGCAACGATATCGCAGACTGGCGCATTACTTTTGTCAATACCGGTTACGAAACCAATATTGGTGAACGACTCGCCAAAGTCAAGCCTCTTTTGGGCACCGACGAGTACTTTTTAGCCCACTACAGCGATACGATCACCGACGCCCCCTTGAACGACTGGATTGCACACTTTAAAGCGCAAAACAAAGTCGCTAGCATGATGTGCGTACAACCCCACGTGAGCTTGCACAGCGTTGAGTTAGGCGAGGACGGCTCGGTCACAGACATTCGGAGCACACGCTCGAAAATGCTTATCAACGGTGGTTTTTTCGTTTTTCGCCGCGACCTGTTCGACTATATGGGAGAGGGTGAAGAACTCGTTGAACAACCCTTCGAGCGGCTTATCGCAAAGAACGCCCTATTAGGGCAGCATTACGACGGCTTTTGGGCGACGATGGATACCTTTAAAGATCGCCAGAGCTTAGAAGAAATTCACGCCAAGGGCCAAGCGCCGTGGGAAGTGTGGAAGAAACCTCTACCTAAAAACGGTGAGAAGCATTATGCTACCCCTCTTACCCAGCCCTAAGGGTCCGCTTGAAGTCCTTTGTCTCGGTGCTCACTGCGACGATATTGAAATAGGTTGCGGCGGCACGCTTTTGCACCTGCAAGAAAAGTATGACGCGAGAATAACCTGGGTTGTTTTAAGTGGTAGTGAAAAGCGGCAGCTCGAGGCCAAAGCCAGCGCCACAGCTTTTTTAGCAAAAGCCTCAGCGTCGACCATAAAACTCGCTGACTTTAAAGACAGCCACTTTCCTTACGAGGGCGAACGGCTCAAAACGTTTGTCGGACAGCTTAAAACGGAACACTCGCCCGATATCGTTTTTACCCATTACCGCCAGGACCGCCATCAGGATCACCGCACGGTCTCAGACCTGACCTGGAACACTTTTAGAAACCACCTGGTGCTCGAGTACGAAATTCCTAAGTACGACGGCGACCTGGGTCAGCCCAATGTTTTTGTGCCCCTGAGTGAAACGCTACGCGAGGAGAAACTCAAGCTGCTTATGTCGCACTTCGAGAGTCAGCAAAGTAAAGAGTGGTACGACCGCGAGACCTTTTCAGCCCTGCTGCGATTGCGCGGTATGGAGTGCCAATCCGAGAGCCGCTACGCTGAGGCTTTTTACGGGCGCAAACTCAGGCTCGGGTAAAGCGCCTTGTAAATTTCGTAGTTCACGGTGACGCTCTGTAAATATTCGCGCGCCTCGAGCGCGTCGATTTCGCGGTACAACTCGTCCTTGTCACCCTGCACCACCGAGCCTTCAAACAGGCGTTTGATATAGCCTTGACCCCGGTTGTAAGACACGATAACGAGTTCTCCGTCATCCTCTAAATAGTTCAGCAACCAGCGCAAGTAAAAACTGCCGTAACGGATGTTGGTTTCAATGTCGAAAGGGTCGCCAGGCGCTTCTTTTTGCAACTCGGCAAGCCAATCCCAGGTAGAGGGAATAACCTGCATAAGCCCCTGCGCATTCGAGCGCGATATGGCTTTGGGGAAAAACGCTGACTCTTGGCGCATAATCGCCCAGATAAGATAGGGCTCGAGGTCGTTGCGCATGGCCTCTGTGCCCACAGTCTGTGCATAAGCTTGCGGATAAGCCAGTTCCCATACGCGGCGGTCATTGACGCCGCTGTCAAGTAGGTTTCTACCCGCCCGCTGACTTTGACGAAACTCCCCTAGAAGCTGCAAATGCTCGGCAATAGCCACACGCTCTGCTGCACCAGAAGCCGCACGCAGCGCAAACAGAAGTTCTCCCGTAGCGGCCTCAGTGTCACCGACGCGGGCCAGGCTATCGGCAAGTCCTATCACCTCGGGAGTGGCGGTCTCGAGCGTCGAGTGCGGGGCAATCTCGAGGGCTCGCCCCAATTTGAGGCTGAAAAAACTGTTCGCAGGCAGGTACGCTTTAGCCTCTTCCGCCAAACCCACCTCGCCCGAGCGCGACGCTAAAACAAAAGCGCGGTAAGCGGCGTCATCGGCGTAGATTGATGACCCTCTCGCCAAGCGCAAATAAATAGGAATCGCGTCTTTGTAGCGGTCTTTGGCCTCTAAATAGCCTGTCGCATACCACAGGTGGTCGGCGTCGTCGCTTTCTTGCAGCAAGCTCACGGCGCGGTCAACCTCGCCGCGTTGCCAAGCAATCAGCGCACGGCCCCGCAAGGCGGAGGTTTCGGGCAAGGCTGCAAACAAATCCTCAGCAAGGTCGTAGTTACCCAAATAATAATTCACCCAGGCTCTGCCGTAACGCGCGTCCAGGTTGTTCGGCTGCTCGTCTAACCAGCGATTGTACGCATCCAAAGCCTCTTCATAGTCGCGCATAGCGCGGTAAGCAGGGGCTTCTAAAGAGGGGGCCGTGCGACCCTCTAACGCCTCTATAGCATCCTCGTAAAGCCTGGCTTTTAAAAAGATATTAGACCGTCTGTAGGGGTCGGGCTGCAAGCGAATAACACCCAAAATAGCCTCTTGCTCGGGTAAGGCGCGTTCATAAACCCGCAGCGCCTCATCACTTAAGCCTGCTTCTTCTGCTAGGTGAGCATAGTCAATCAGGAAGGCGCGTTTGTCAACTTTATCGAGCGGGTCGTCAATGCGTAGCGCTAAGGCGCGGCGGTAGTGAGCGACTTTGGCCTCGAGACTCAAACTCGCCGTTCTAGCCAGCGTGAGTGAACTGCGGTAAGCCAGAAAGTCGTCTTGGGTAGTCAGCGTAGCCAAACGCGCAAAGTCCCCAGCTAGAAGTGCGTCGCGGTAGGTTTTGTAGCGAATCAGTATAGCTTCGTCGTAAGGGTCGAGCGAGATGTGACGCACATTGGCATCAACTACGCTTGTATCAACTACGTTGGCATTGCTAGAGGTGGGGCTCGAGGTCGGCCAGACAGAACCTAGTACCAAAAGCACTATTCCCAAACCAAGCCCTGCAAATGGTTTTAGTATCACCTCAGTAGTCTACGTTTTTGAGCGCAGGTTTTGTTGAGAAAAATTGGGCAAACACAATCTTCCGTTCAAACGTTTTCATACGTGGCCTTGGAGGTACTTCACAAACGTTACCGTTTTGCAGAAAATAAAGAATCCAACTACAACCGGTAGGAGAATGCACTCTCAGCACTTCGTATCCGCGTACCGCGCTGTATAGTGTGTTTGTGGGTGAGGCGAAAAGGCTCCGCGAAAAACGTGACGGTTTGCAAGTACAAGTTAAGGAACATTTAGAGAAAATCGCTTTAGAGGTAAGCAAGCCTCAACCAGACTTCGGACTTATCAATCATTGGAAAGGGGAAATAGACGGATGGCAAATTCGCATCAACAGATTAGAGAAACGTCTGGCAAGACGGCGCAGGCGCGGCTAAGCCCCCTATCCCTGCCGACCTGCCCCCCTATGAAGCTTTGGGAAGAACTGGCTGACGAGGCGAAGCAGTACACGAGTTTACTCGAGCAGCTCAAACTAACAGCGCCAGGTGAACCAGGCCGTGAAACGTTAGAGCAAGCCTTAATGGACTCTCTTGCTCACCTGCAAATGCAC
>ENA-ORXM01001299-ORXM01001299.1-marine-metagenome-genome-assembly--contig:-NODE-1299-length-35697-cov-12.023638_pt1 | contig 35697 bp, 14 predicted proteins | sample MGYA00237867_ERZ511480 | MGnify/ENA primary metagenome ERZ511480 (study PRJEB26309, sample SAMN06266103) | marine metagenome | isolation source: Algal blade | place: United Kingdom:Sidmouth, United... | reverse complement strand
GAAATCAGGTCCGATTCTGAGATGATGCCTTTTCTCCATAATCTTCTGGCACAGTTTAAACAGTAAAAACCAATCAGAGAATGTAATTCAGTCTCTGTTTTAAATTCTCCTTGCATTAAGCTTGCTGAAATCAATTCCAATGCTGGCAAATCGTCATCTTGCAAAGCACGAAATAAAAATGTACCAGCTTCACTAATCGACGTAGATGGAATAACTGCCTTCAACTTCTCAAATAATAAAATAAATGCCGAGTAGTCATACTTCTTTATCCTTCCCCAATTGACCATTTCAATTTGATAAAACTGCCCTTGTTCTACAAATCGGTTCATAGAAGCATTCACTAACTTCTCTAATAAAGTACCACCTTCCTCGTACTTAATTGGATTGTCACTATAGTACTGTAGATGATACAACTGAGCAAAATATTTATGATGGTTTAAATCTAGCTTGGATTCTGCTGTCCATCTCTTTTCTAATTTTAGATATAGTTGTGTTGCCTGTTTATAGAGACCTCTCTGATTATAGGATCGAACCAGTTGCAATTCTTTATCATATGCTGATTGCAAGACGTCGTATGATACCATCCAGTCCTCCACTATGCCGCCGACCCGTGAAAGCATATTAGAAAATCCCTTATCCGTCATGTCTGAAAAGTGCACTTTCTTGATGCTTCTTAAATCTAATTTATCAGGCGATTTCAGAATCCCATTTTGCAATTTTTTGAAGATGCGATAATTATCAGATGAGGCTGCATGTAAGGATTTTAGATGACGATCTAAAACACTGAGTTCTTCTCTAGTCAGCCTTTTAAGTATGTCTACTAGCTTTGATTGCTTCATCTTATATGGGAGTTTCCCTTAGTTAACGTATTATTTTTCAGCGACTTATGTGATATAAGGCATAAATTACAATAGGAAAATACGCAAATTTTGTCTTTTCAGACTACCGATATCCATCTACCTTGTTTGCATATTAAAAGAAGAGGTCGACATCCATCATACCTCATGCTTGAATTATTAAATCTATACCATTGAATAAAAACAACGCACGCCAGCTGAGCGCTAGCGAACAGGAAGTCTTATTCCTCATTGTACAGGAATATACAACCCAAGAGATCGCGGCATTCCTCCACATCGGTCAAGAGACTGTGAAGTCACATCGGCGCAATTTAATGAACAAAATGCAAGTGAGGAATGTCGCGGGGCTGGTGCGGAAGGCGGTGGAGAATCACCATGGTATATGAGTTTATTTACAAATGTTAAAATTGAAGAGTGTTGGCTTTTGGTAGTGAAATTATTATTAACTTGATTAGTAACAATAGACAACCATCTCCTTCTATGAGAACAACATCTCTAAGAATACTGATATGCTTCAGTGTCTGTACTTTTGTGATTTTGATATCTCATGAACTTAAATGTCAAGACGTCGTATCTGAATTCTACACACTACACAACACTATAGGAGATGATGTTGCACGAGGAATATATCATTGTAATGAATCCATCTATGTCATAAGCCAACGGTTAGATGGTGACATTTCTAATTCATCTATATCAAAATTTTCAATCGATGGTAGCTTCGTTTGGAAAGCGACCTTACCTGATTCTATTACGCTTAACGATGTCAAATGCAATAATGCTGAAATCTGGTTTGTTGGACAAACGCCATTCTTTAGTGATACTGGTTCAGCTATTCTTGGAAATATTACTGATACTGGTCAGGATTTCTCATTAAATTTTATAAAAAATTACCAAAGTGTAGATACGTTTTCTAATGGTCGAGTGACGCGATTAGGAACTAGATTTTTCAACATCTTAATCGATGATGATAAAATTCAGGTTCATGGCACTTCTCGGCTTAGGACATCAGTACAAGAGAGTACAAATTTATTTGAATTTGATCAAATGGGTAATATTCTATCAATTAAGTCATATAGATTTGATTCAGATTCAAACAATGACCCGCACTTATGGCGTGAAATTCGAAGTAACGCACAAGGAGGAAGCATAATATTTGGACAAAATAATGATAGAGGTACTGGAAATCCAGCTTTGTTAATATACACTAACAGTCAAGATTCAGTTACTAATGTTTTAGAATCCACACAAATTAATTACTTCTATGATGGAATTGATTTAGATGATAATTCTTTACTTATTGCTGGTCAGAATTTCTTAGGTATAGTAGGACTGGACGGTGAGATCATTTGTAATCAATCTGTCACTCGTCTTGATAGAGTGATTAGATTATTTGGTCCATTTTTGCAAAATGGCAGCGAAGTTTATTTTGCTTCTGCAGTTCAATCTGACGAAGGTACTTTAACTGATGTACTTCTCTCTTTTACAATAAATGATAACTGTATTGAATTAATTTGGGCTAAAAGTTTAGATTTTCCGAGTATCGCTGATGATCGATTCTCTGGTCATTTTTTTATTAATAGTCTTAATGAGTATTTCTACACAGATTCACGTGTTGACTCTATAAATTCTCTTTTTAGTTCTGACCTACTGTTAGCTAGATTCGATTCTACAAGTTGTTACCTAAATGATTATAACACGAATTTAACAGAGAGATTTCTTACAATTGACCTTGAGAATTTTCTGAGTAATAACTTAGAATTTCCAGAAATCAATATTATTAGTGAATTAAATGGAGGAGACTTCAATAGCCTAACAATAGATAATTGCCCCGTTGTAGAAGATTGTATGACCACTTTTTCTTGGTCCGAAATATTCGAATGCCACCAAGTAACATTCACATCTGAAATATCAGAGTTTAATGAAGAACCTACTTATCAATGGAGTCTAACATATGAAGGCTGTAATCAATGTCCTCTAATATTCTCCGAACAGCCAAATCCATTTCTTGACTTCGAGCTATTACCCGGAGCTGAAATTTGTCTTACGGTAAGTGACGGCAACTGCTCCAATCAATTTTGCGACATCATAAACTTAGAGTCAGATCCTATACAAATAGAATGCTCAGATATTATGGTAGTTACAGAACCAGATCAATGTTCTGCTGATGTTTTACTTAATCCAAGACAATCTACGAGATGTGAAATTGACTTTGAAATATTATACGCTGATGCTGAAGGGCTTCTTGCATCCAATACCTTTGACTTTGGAAGAACTCCGCTTTTTGCCATTCGACAAGATCAATTCGGATTAAGAGATACTTGTCGTTTCAATGTTATAGTACTTGATAATACAGCACCCAGCTGTAACATATCTGATCAAGTGCTTGAAGTTGATACAGGCCAGGATAGCATTGCATTTGATGTAGCTTTTGATTCTAAGGATAATTGTGATGATAGTTCAGTTTCATTTTCGATTCCTATAGGAAGCAATTTACCCTGCGGATTCTCTGATATGCTAACCATGTTCGTAGAAGATGGTTTTGGCAATCAAGACAGTTGCTCATTTATGTTGACTGTGACAGATTGCCTTGATGACGTAGAATGTCCTTTAGCCGTAACGTGTGACACAACAGTCATTAAGACTTTAAATTGTACTCTAAATGAAGAACTCATATTATCGAGTTACAGTATAGAGGATACTTGCGCTTCAAATAATTGGCTGGCTGCACCAAGCTCACGTTATGACCACAGTTTAGTTTTAAAAGAGGATCTGACTTTATGGGGCTGGGGAAAAAATTTAAGTGGAGAACTCGGAATTGGTGGCGAAGATTGGATCACTGCGCCTACACAAATTGGCACCGACAAATGGAAAAGTGTATCAGTTGGAGGTACATTTTCTCTTGCTATACGTGAAAATGGGACGCTTTGGAGTGCAGGAGAGAATAATTTTGGTCAATTAGGCTTTTCAAATGAGTCTATCCAAAATAGTTCTAATTTCATTCAAATTGGAAATGATGCTGATTGGGCTTCTATATCATGCGGGTTCAATCGTGCTTTTGCAATAAAAACAGATGGTACATTGTGGCGTTGGGGAAATTCTGAAAATGGTCGAATATTTTCTCCTACTCAATTAGGAGAAGATAATGACTGGTCAAAATTAAGTCATAGTGAAATTGCCATAAAGAAAGATAGTACTATTTGGGCATGGGGCGTAATTGCAGAAATTGTGCTACAGTTAGATAACGAAGAATTAAGTTTGCCGATCAAAATATCTGATGATGAAAACTGGATTAAAGTCGGAATTTTTTCTTTCCCTGCACCAGAAGCATATGCCCTGAACGCCAATGGAGAAATTCATACATGGGCCGATGGAACATTTAATATCAACGACAATTCATCAAATTGGATAGATTTTAGCATTGGCACATCTAACATGTATGCCTTAAGTCAATCTGGAGAATTATATTCAAAAGGAAGAGGCATCAATGGAGGATTAGGTAATGGAATACTCGAAAATTCAGATCAATTTGTCAAAAACAATATGCCTACTGGAATCGTAGGTTTTAGTGCCGGAAGTGAATATGTATTTTCTCTGATGAATGACCATAGATTACTTGCATTAGGTTCACATAATGGTAATAGTTTGGGAATTGACCAACCAAGAGGCAGCTATCAAAATCCAGTTGAAGTTCCTAATCCTCGTATTGCTACGGATGTAACATCTGAATATAGAGTTGAAAGCAATATCCCTTTAAATAGCTTTATAGTGTCTGATACTAACCTTATTTTATACTTTATTAATAGCCAGAATGCTTTAGTGGATTCCTGCGAATTTCATCTAAGCTTAGAAGACATTGATACCATTACACCGACCTGTATTGTCGAGGATCAAATTCTACTAATAGAAGAAGGAAAGGATAGTGTTCAGCTTGACATACTATTTGAAGCCACAGATAATTGTGGAGAGCCTTTAATTTCATTTAGCATACCACTTGGCACTAATTTACCTTGTGGATATAATGAAGAACTAACGATGTTTGTAGAAGATGCCTCAGGTAATCAAGACAGCTGTTCGTTTACATTAACCGTTTCAGAATGTGAGCAGGAGCCATCATGTGGTGTTGATTTCGAGTTAGAAAAAATTGGCTGTAATTCTTACTCGACATTTTCCGCAGTAATTGAATTATTTGGAGATCTCACTTTTACTTGGACTGTGAATGACATATTGATTTCACGAGAAAGAAACCCAATACTTCAATTTGAAGGTCCTGGGGAATATGAGGTATGCCTGACTGCCACTGATTCAATCTGTTCAACTGTACGGTGCAAACCAATTAATAATCCTGAAATAGCTGTTCAATTCTTAAAATGCCCTAGTGATATCATGATCGGCTTTTGCGGTCTAATAGTAGTCACAGAGATTCCAGTTGCTGTTGATGAATGCACGAATACAGAATACGCTGTTATTTGTCAAAGAAGTGATGACGAAGAACTGAACAGCGAATTCCCAGCTGGAATAACCAATGTAGTTTGTAGAGCTTTATCTGGAGAAGATGAAGTGCTTGGAGAATGTTCTTGGGATGTAACTGTTTCAGATCCTAATCCACCTGATTGCAGCACATCATTTATAGATTACTTTCTTGACGATGATGGCATGGCAAGTAGAAGCACATTGGATATTAATGATAGTGTGAGTGATGCTTGCAGCGTAATAGACATTACTGAGGAGACATTTATCCTTGATTGTACTTTCGTCGAACTGGGCGAAATTTCAACAGGGATAGAAGTAAGAGACTTAGTTGGGAATGTTATAAGTTGTGACTTAGTCTTTACGGTTAGAGACACAATTTCTCCCGTATGCAATACCCAAAATATAATACTTGATTTATTACCAGAAGGCAATGTTGTAGCATCTCCTTCTGATTTTATTGGTGAAAGTTTTGACAACTGTTCTCTTATAGTCAATGATAATCCCTTTGAATATTCTTGCGAAGACATAGGCGTTCAAGAAGTTCGATTTGATATCAGCGATTCCAGTGGAAATAGTACCAGTTGTAGCATACAAGTGACGATTACTGATGACAATTCAGTTTGTACTATTGATGAGTGCAGTACTTCCTTCACATGGTCACAATCAGAATCATGCTATGACTTAGAGTTTTTCAGTTCTAACGAAGGTGTGTCCGATTTAGCTACTTACCAGTGGTTGGTTGATAGACAAATCATTAGTGAATCTCCGAATTTTAATTTTACACCTGATAGACTGACTGGAACAGAAGTATGTCTACAATTCACTGATGGAAATTGTGAAAGTCAATTCTGTGATACTATTAACTTGGAGCCAAGCCTCCCTCCAAACTTTGAAGGTGGTTGCTCTGATCAGAGTTTTATAGCTGACCCAGTTAGCTGCGAGTTTTCAGATTTTACACCTGATGTATTTGCATTCAGTAGATGTGATGAAGGAGAAATAACACTAAGCTATTCAGGAAATGATGAACTTGATATCTCTTCTCCGTGGCCAATAGGCATAACAATTGTTACGGCGACAGCTACTGATTCTTATGGCGTATCTAATACTTGTGATTTCTCAGTTGAAGTCATTGACCAAACCGATCCAATATGCATCCAAGAGGATATCGTAATTCAAACTACTGATCAAGATGAAACAGTTGTAGAGTTTGAATTAATGATTGATGACTGCTCGCAAGTCAGCATAGAAGATTGCAGCCATGAATCCGGTGATGTTTTCCCCTGCGGAACCACTGAAGTAAGCTGTATGCTTGTTGATGAATTTGGCAACAGTTCTGAATGCATCTTTAATGTAGTGGTCGATTGTGGATGTCCCACATCCTTCACATGGTCACAATCAGAATCATGCTATGACTTAGAGTTTTTCAGTTCTAACGAAGGCGTGTCCGTTTTAGCTACTTATCAATGGGTAGTTGATGATCAATTGGTCGGTGAAGGTCAAAATTTACTGTTTACTCCAAGCAGACTATCTGGAACAGAAGTATGTCTACAATTCACTGATGGAAATTGTGAAAGTCAATTCTGTGATACTATTAACTTAGAGCCAAACCTTCCTCCAGATTTTGAAGGTGGCTGCTCTGATCAAAGTTTTACAGCTGAGCCAGTTAGCTGCGAGTTCTCCGATTTTACACCTGATGTATTTGCATTCAGTAGATGTGATGAAGGAGACATAACATTAAGATATTCAAGAAGTGATGAACTTGATATCTCTTCACCATGGCCAATAGGTATAACCATGGTTACGGCGACAGCTACTGATTCTTATGGCGTGTCTAATACTTGTGATTTTTCAGTTGAAGTCATTGACCAAACCGATCCAATATGTATCCAAGAGGATATCGTAGTTCAAACCACTGATCAAGATGGAACAGTTGTAGAATTTGAATTAATGATTGATGATTGCTCGCCAGTCAGCATAGAAGAATGCAGCCATGAATCCGGTGGTGTTTTCCCCTGTGGAACCACTGAAGTAAGCTGTACCATTGTTGATGAATTTGGTAACAGTTCTCAATGCATCTTTAATGTAGTGGTCGATTGTGGATGTTCCACTTCTTTCACCTGGACACAATCAGAATCGTGTTATGACTTAGAGTTTTTCAGTTCTAACGAAGGTGTGTCCGATTTAGCTACTTATCAATGGTTGGTTGATAAACAAATCATTAGTGAATCTCCGAATTTTAATTTTACACCTGATATAGACTGACTGGAACAGAAGTATGTCTACAATTCACTAATGAAAATTGTGAAAGTCAATTCTGTGATACAATTAACTTAGAGCCAAGCCTTCCTCCAGATTTTGAAGGTGGCTGCTCTGATCAGAATTTTATATCAAATTCAAGTACTTGCGACTTTAGAGATTATAGACCAGAACTAACAGCATTCAGCACATGTAGTTCAGAACTTCTGATCGTCAATTATACAAGAAGCGATGAAAAGCCCATTACTTCACCTTGGATTCCAGGAACCACATCTGTTACTGCAAGTGCTATTGATTCGTATGGACTAGAAAGTACTTGTTCTTTTGACATTACAATCATAGATGTCGAACCACCTACATGTACGCAGGAAGATATCATCATCGAAGCAGACATTGGAGAAGAAGGCATCAATGTAAGTTTTGAAAGCCCTACTGATCTTTGTTCTGTCTTAAGTACTAAAGAGCTAAGCCACCCGTCTGGAGATTTCTTTCCTTGCGGGATAACTGAAGTGAGCTATAATTTGAATGACGCCTTTGGAAATACTTCTAACTGTACATTTAACATCGAGGTCCTTTGTGACATTGAAGTAGGATGCTGTGGAAATCAAACTAATATTGATCAAGCTATCGCAAGCTCCTTTAGCGTCAGTTCAGCTTTTACGAGTGATGCGAATTGTCAAGCGATGATCAGCACCTTGCCAAATAGTGAGTGTTTATTCATAACTAAGGTCTCTTGGGGTGATGCTACTTTCTCCGATGGTATGTTTATGCCAAGTGTTGATTTAAATCATCTGTACTTAAATGCTGGCAGTTTTGAATTATGTCTGACCTATGGAGAATTTACGATCGATCTGACAGAAGCTTGTTTTCAGAAGACTGTATGCGAGCAGATTAATGTGACTTCAAGTTGTAATATCCTTAAAGCTTTAAACCCGGAATCGGACATCATCATCTCTCCAAATCCAACTCAAGACATAGCCAGCATTCTTCTATCAAATAATAGCTTGGTCAATCGAATAATTATCTATGATAGCAATCTAAATCATCAAACAGATATTTATAAAAAGCCTCAGCAAACGCTGATAACTGTGGACCTCCAAGAATTAGCATCTGGAATATTCTTCGTGGTTTTAGAAAGAGAGGGCCTGACACCATTAGTTAAGAAAATAGTTAAAATCTAATGGCTAAACTGATAAACATATCATGGCTTCTAATCACTGGACTGCAGTTGCATTCACAAGATGTTATCATACAGCCGCCTCTATTCAATAGTTTTGGATGCAATGAATTCACTCAGACATACTCTGCGACAGTCAGTAACTTTTCACAAGTGACTTTTAACGTTAATGCCTTAGTTGAAATATTTTACAGCACCGCTAATCAAAATGGATCTGCTAAGGTTGCAGAAGTGACTATTCGAACAAACGGCGGAATTTCAATAGGCCCTGGAGTCACCATTTTTGATAAATCTACCTTTCAAACCTTAGGAACGGTCAATGTCAATTTTCAAGATAGGTCATTTGAATCAATGATCAGAGATGCCAAATGCTTACCTCCAGGATCATATGAAATATGTTTTTACCTATATCCTGAAGGGAATGGTGAATCACCAACGCAAGGAAACTTTCTAACGCGCACCTGTTATGTACGCACCGCAGAAAATTTCAGCCCATTACTATTAGTGACACCATTTGATCGTGACACTTTATCTGTTGACTTACCATTATTTAGCTGGACAGCAATTACCCCAGTCAATATGAGTGCTTTTTATACAATAGAGATAGTCGAATTATTTGGTAGACAAACACCATTTGAAGCATTCCGATCTAATCCTGTATTTTATAAAGGTTCAAGACTTGCTTCTAATATTCATCAGTATCCCATTATTTCTAGACCATTTAATCCATGCAGTACCTATGCATGGCGTGTCATCTATAATAGTCGAGGTGGCTTTGATAATAGTGCGTTTACTAAGCCTGATGATATCTTGATTGATTCTAAGCTTTGGACCTTTCATACGGCTTGTGATGAAGAAGATGAAGATGATGATGATGAGGTTGTTGAAGAAAATCTATTTCGGGTATATCATGATATTTCAGACTTTAATAATCCCACGGCAGTATTACGTTTGAATGACTATGAATTAAATCTAATTATTGACAATTCCTATCAGACTGAAGAAGGTTTCGAATTCAAAATATTTTCCGATTCTGATTTGATTACCACTGCTACGTGTTGTTCTTATAATAGTACGGATGCTAATCAATCAAGTGTTGTTTCTTATGGTGAAAATAAATTTGTTTTTGATTTAGATGAGCTGGGCTTAGAAGTCAGGAAGATCTACAGAATAGTAATAGATGATTATAAATTAAAAAGGTCCTTGAATTTTATAATCGAATTAAAATGAGGAATAGCTATTTCATATTGACTCTTATTATAGCATTAATCATTGGTTGTCAATCTAATGATGTTCATGTTTTTATGGCATATTTTAATGATCCGACAAATGGTCTTATCGATAAAACCGAAACAAATTTATGGGAGTATTATATTCAGTACAGGAGTCCAGAATACATGGCATTAATTGAATTAGGAGAAGAAATTCAAACAGAATCATTAGTAGAAGCGACAAAGTCATATGAAGATTTTGATTATTACCTTTTCAAAATGCGCTCAAAAAAAAGTGCAAAAGCTAAAAGTCTATTCAGTAATGAAGAAAGCCAAAAGTATTCTATGGGATGGCAAAAGGGTATCGTTTTGGTCCAAGGAATTGACACGTTGGAGCCAAGTATGATTCATTTTGAAAACCTATTAGGAGTTACTGGTGAAGTCAGGTTTCTGACAGCTTTTGAAAAAATGGAAGATAAAAATAGAACATTCCTAATTAATTCCTTTAATGATGATGATGTAGTTCAGTTGGAATTATTAGCGAGTGATTTAAAGAAAATACCCAATATAAATTTATGATCAAGAATGCATTTATATTGAAGTTTTTTTCATGGTTCTTTATTGTGATCATGCTTGTAAGTGTTTTTCCTACTAACGCTTATGCATTAACTGGAGGTCCGTCTCAACCTGAAGTACAGTCATTCTCTCCAATTGGTGTAAGCGATATGATTGATCCTGCGACTGGAGACTTTTCTTACAATATACCGCTACTTGAGGTTGGAGGTTATCCAATTAATTTGACGTACAATGCTGGTATCACAATGGATCAAGAATCAAGTATTGTTGGGCTAGGTTGGAACATTAACCCTGGAGTGATTAATAGATCTGTTAGTGGGTTACCTGATGATTTTAGAGGGGATAACGGAGTTGAAGGTCCAGATGAAATAAAGTCGGAATTCAATATTAGACCTAATTGAACTTTTGGATTGAATACTGGATTTGATATTGAATTATTTGGAGCAAAGCCTAAAAAAATCTTAGATACAATTACTGGGGGATTGGGAATTACATTGGGTTTGAACTATAACAATTATAATGGATTTGGTGCTTCATTTGGGATAAATCCCAGTATTAGCATTGGTAATGAATTGAAAGACGGTAGTGCAATAGGTCTTGGTCTTGGTGCAAATATTGGTGGAGATTCTCAATCAGGAAATTCATTTCATGGATCAGCTTCTTTTACTCATAATGTTAAAAATGATTTATATAAAAAGAGATATGATAAAGCTAAAGCGGATTATGAAGGATCATATGAAGCAAAACAATTAGAAGAATTAATACAGGCCAAGGAAAAAATAAGCAATGGTTCAAAAGCTTCTTTAAACTTAATTCCTTCAAATACATTATTTACTCCTCCGATTAACTTTTCAATGAAAAACCAAAGTTACACTGCCAATTTTAAATTGGTAGGTGAAGTTTTTGGTCTAGCACCCGGGACTAAGTTTGCAGGTTCATTTAGTAAACAGTCATTAGAGTCAACTACTAAAACTACTAAAGCATTTGGCTCATTGTTTTCACAATATGCGATACGAAACAAGAGTGCTGTTCATGACCTATCGAGAGAGAAGGACGTTCCATTTTCAAAAGATGTAGTTGCATTAGCTTTAACAAAAACAGCTAGAGATGTTTTTTCAGTATCCGGTCAAGGAGTAGGTGGTTCATATAATTTAAAGAGAGGAGATGTTGGACTTTACTTTGATAATGAATTCAAAAACACTTCATCAGGAGGATCAGTGGGATTTGAGTTAGGTGGTGGAAATATTTTAAGAGCGGGAACTGACATTCATACAAATACTGGCAACACTACAACAGGTCAATGGACAGATAATCACAACATTTTCAAAAATCTAGATTTTCAAGCAAAGAGCAGCAACCCAAACCCAAATTACGAACCTGCCTATTTCAAAGCAATCGGTGATAAATCTATTTCCAAAATTGACGAAGAACTATGGGAAGATATCTCAAAAAAATCAGCTATTCTAGTTAAGCTCGATAATGAACTAAATGTCTCTCCTGAATCAGAATATTCTAATGGACAATTAATTGGAACTGAAATAAAGCGAGATTCAAGAGAAAAAAGAAATGAATCAATCAGCTACCTGAACTCTGAGGAGGCATCAGTAGTAGGACTTGAAAAAATGATACGAAACTATAGGATGAGTGTTGATATGGACCCAATGCTTGAGTATGATACTATAGTCAGAACAGATGATTATCGAAAGGCGCATCATATCAGCGAGATTTCTGCATTACGTCCTGATGGACTTAGATATGTATATGGAATACCAGCCTACAATATCACACAAGAGGATGCCTCTTTTAATGTTGGCGCAAAACCGGTGGATTGCAATACAGGTACTGTTACTTATGATCCAATTGACGCATCAACAGAAAACTCTCAAGGTATTGATCATTTCTATAATAAGACAACGACCCCGGCATATGCTCATTCTTATTTGCTGACTTCTATATTGTCGGATGATTATTCAGACCTATCAAAAGATGGTCCTACACCAGATGACTTAGGCTCTTATACTAAAATCAATTATCATCAAGCCGCTTCAGATTATAAGTGGAGATTGCCTTATCAAGATGCTAATCACACAGAAGGACTCTTGAGCATCAATGCAGATGATAAAGGAAGTTATATGTATGGTGAAAAAGAATACTGGATCCTTCATTCTATAGAAAGTAAAACTCAAATTGCATTTTTTCATTACAATGCTGAGGGGAGAAGGGATGCTCATGGAGTAATAAATGAAGAAGGGGCAAGAGACAATAATCAGGACATGCAACAACTCGAACGAATTGTCTTGTATTCAAGGCCAGATTTCATACAAAATGGAACTCACGCAATTCCACTTAAAATGGTGCATTTCGAATTTGATTATTCCCTGTGCGAAAATGTACCAACAAATGATGGTATTAATAGTGATCTGGGTAGCTCAGTTGTTGAAAATCAAGGTGGAAAGTTAACTCTTAAAAAACTATGGTTTAGCTATGGAAAATCACTAAAAGGAAAATTCTCACCATATAAATTTAGTTATTCGGATACAAACCCTGATTATAATGTTAAGTCCTATAACCGGTGGAGTACTTATAGTCCAATAGATGTAATTAATCAAGATGATAATCTCAATGGTTGTGATGCGATCTCAGAGTTGTCAATTATAGACTTTCCATATATCCCACAATATTCGGTAGATGATCCTGAAGCTAAGGCAAGGATGGATCAATATGCTTCTGCCTGGAATCTAGACTCTCTATATCTACCATCAGGAGCGGGTATAAAAGTGTATTATGAAGCGGATGACTATGCATACGTGCAAGATAAGGAAGCTATGCAGATGATTGAAATTGTAGGAACAAGTGTCTCTTCAAGAAGAAATACAGACGTCAATGGAAATTTTTTATCCTTTGATATAATAGATCCTATTAATAATGCAAATGCCCTACCTAGCCTAAATAAATTTACGCTGTATGGAGATCAACAAGGTAAGAGGCCATTTAATTATATCTATTTCAAACTATCTGATCCAATAGCCGGAAACATAAGCTTAAATGATGCAAAAAAAATAGTAAAGAAAAGATACCTCAAAGACATTACCTACAATGGCAATCTTTATTTTAAAGTCCTTGCAGAAATAAAAGAGAGTGAAGGAAAATGGGAATATGTATCTGGTTACTATGATTTAAATGCAACCAATCCATATGGTGCTGTGAAATCAGGGAATGGCGACTACACTCATGGATATATTCAATTAATAACCACATGTACGAAGGACCGAGAAGCCAATGGCAATAATTGTAGCGGCCTTGGAGTAAATGAGGCGAACCCTATTGCCAAGGCAATATGGCAATTCATAAGACTGAATATGCCAAAGGAAATACATGGTGATACTTATGATATTGGCGAGGAAGCTAATGAAGATGCCATACTATCCATTCTTCAAGGTATGGCTCAGATGTTTGAAAGTGTTTTGGCATTTGTACATGGTGGTTATAATAACGAATTGCGAAATAGAGATTTTGGTAAACATATTTATAAAGGTAAATCTTGGATCAGGTTATATAATCCGCAGCAGGCTAAACTTGGTGGTACACACAGAGTCAAGAAAATCACCATCAATGATAATTGGAACAATATGTCTCGTTCATCTGCTGATAATTCAGTTTATGGACAAGAGTTTATCTACAAAACTGAAAACAATAATCGTGAAACGATAAGCTCTGGGGTAGCAGCCTACGAACCTCTAATAGGCGGAGATGAAATACCATTGAGACTGCCTGATAAGTATGACAAGGAAAATCGATTAGCTCCCGATGATGAACATTATCTTTTACAGCCATATGGTGAAAGCTTTTATCCAGGTCCTACGATAATATATAGTAAAGTAAGAACCCAAAACTTGAGTCATGATAGTGTGACTAAACATGCTGCAGGATATACCGTCAATGAATTCTATACAGCAAATGATTTTCCAATTAAAACTCGCAAAACTAGAGTCCAACAACGAAGAAAAAAAGGAAAACCAATTCTGAAACTGCTTAAAGTAAAGTCAAAGGATAATCTTACTCTTTCTCAGGGTTATGTGATAGAGCTTAATGATATGCATGGTAAACCTAAGTCAACCAAGGTTTATGATCAATGGGAGAACATAGTCAGTGGAGTGGAATATGAATATCAAACTGAATCATCAAGTAACGGTTTAGGAAGTCTGCCAAAATTAGACAACACAGTCAAAGTCATCAACAAAGATGGATCTGTCGAAGATGCATATCTCGGAATGGATTATGAAATGGTAGCTGATCATCGTGAGTCAAAAAGTAAACATTCTGGTGGTGGCGTAGATCTGAATAATGATAATTTCCTTATCGGCTTCCTTCCTATTGCAACTATTCTACCCTATATGATGTGGAGTGTTGACGAAGTAATGTACCGATCTATCACATTGACGAAAGTGATACGCCGGTCAGGAGTTTTGAAAAAGACCACAGCATTTGATCTCGGATCTACTGTTGCCACGAATAACTTGTATTACGATGCCGAAACTGGAAATCCATTAGTCACCCAAACGTTCAATGAATTTAACGATCCAATTTACAACTTTAATTATCCTGCCCATTGGGCTTACGAAGGAATGGAACAAGCCTACCAAAACATTGGAATGGATATTTCCTTTTCATCAGGGACCTCAGTTGGCACATATAATATTACTAATCTTGAAGTTTTTAATAAGACGACGCCAGGTGATGAGTTACTTATTGATGGGAATCATAAAGCTTGGTTGCTCACAAAAGAAGAAGGGACTCAATTCGTATATCTTATCGATAAAGAAGGCAATCCGATTGTAGGAACAATAGAAAGCGCAAAAGTCATCAGATCTGGTCACAGAAATATGGCTAGTGCCTCGATTGGGTCCGTAACTTCTTTACAAAATCCTGTAAACAACTTAGACTTAGAGATCGACAGTCAAGATAATATTATCAATGCTTCAGCAATTGAATACAATGATCAGAGATTGATTCATTGTAGACTTTTGGAACAAAATTCAGATACGCCTTGTAATTGTACTCCATACATTGAAAATGAAACTAATTATCATAGCAAAATCTTATCATTATTTGAAGATGGAATATCTAAAATTCAAACATATAGTACAAACAATAACACAAGCAATTCTTTTAATTTTAATAATGAAAATCTATCCTTCTTAAGGAATCATTTAGTAGAATATAATGGACCTTCCGGCAATATTGAAATATGTGAATCTCTAGATGGTAATTTATCAGGAGCATTAAGGGATATCAAAGGACACAGTATAGCATTAGTTATTTACTCAAATGAAAATGAAGCACCTTATTGTCATTGCGAAATTCAATTGTTTATACCAGGAGTATCAAATTCTTCAGATGGTCAGCTCATTAATGTTGAATTCTTATCCGAAATAAGACCATACAATTGCAATCTTGAATCAGGAAAGGTTGATCTTAAACTATCATATGAAAATAGAATTATTAATGTACAGGATATTTTAATTGTATCAGGTTATAAGCATCCTGAAGGGAATAACTTTAGCAATGGTTGTTTTGATTTGTTTGAATGTGATGAGAACGCACCCACCACTCAATGCAATACAAACATCGGCCAATCCATCAACCCATACGTCCAAAATCTAAAAGGAAACTATAAACCAAATAAGTCCTACACCTACCTTACAAAAAGAAAAAAATCAAATAGTCTTACAACAGATATTGTGAATATCCGAAAGGATGGAACCTATAAAGATTTCTCTCCTTTTTGGAATTTTAATGGAGATACAATAAATCCACAATGGAACGCCAATGATCAGAACTGGACTTGGACTTCAGAAATCACAAAAGTAAATCGAAACGGAAATGAATTAGAAAGCAGAGATCCACTAAATAGATATTCTGCTGAATTATTAGGTTATCATGATCAGATGGTTACTGCAGTCGCTGCCAATGCTAGATACCAACAAATTGCCTTTGAAGGTTTTGAGGATATATTCTACAATGAAGCACTTCAAGAGGAAGACCCTTGTATAAACCCTAAGCATTTTGATTTAGAGGTCGACAAGTCTTGGATACAGTCTTCTGATTACTTACCTCACACGGGGAAATATGCTCTTTATTTGAAACAAGGAAGTTCTATTGAAAAGGCTTTTAAGTTACAGAATTGTAATGAAGAACCTAATTTAAAAAATTACGATCCTTTGTTCGAAACGACTACAGTTAGTTGTGAAAATTGTCTTGGAACATTCCAACCAATACCCGGCAAGTATGTAATTAGCGCATGGATTTCTAGAGGATTGAATCCTGAACCTTATGAAGCTTCAAATAATTACATTACGGTTACTGCTGGTTCAAACTCAATCAGTCTAAAACCAGAAGGTCAAATAATTGAAGGATGGCAAAGACTATTTGGAGTTTTTGAAATTCCAGATAATGCAAGTGAATTAATATTAAAAATCGAGAATAATGGTCCTGAGCACATAGGCGTCGATGACATCAGAATACATCCTTATGATGCATCCTTCAAGTCTTATGTGTATGATGAGCATTCACTTCGCTTTACCTATGAACTGGATGAAAATAACTATTTCACTAAATACGAATATGATATCTCTGGTAACCTAGAAAGAGTAAAGAAGGAAACCGAACGAGGTGTTATGATGATTCAGGAAAGTCGTTTTGGACAGAAAAAAGTGAACAACTGATGAAGACTTTATTCCTACATATCGTCCTTATCTGTTTTGCATGTACCACTTATGCTCAAGTCGATCAACTCAAAACTGATATTGTTTCAGCGGCTGAGGTAATGGAAAGTATGTTACCAGTCGTCATGTATTCTTCTTATACTTTATATGCGACACATGATACTACTGAAGTCATGTCCAAAGCAAGGGGCGAAGTATATCTGACAAAGTCATCTTATTATCAATCGATAGAAGGTGTACATACCTTCATCGAAGGAAGTCAAGTCGCCATCATTGATGAGGAAGAGAGAACTATTGTTTTCGATAGCAAAGAAATTGATCTCCAACAATTGATTTTTAATGTAAATATTGATCAGATTCCTGACTATCTCGAATCTATCCAGGTGGATGAAAACGAGAAAGCCAGAATATACGATCTTAGTCTAAGTCCTTTCTCCAGTTTTAATAAAGTCAAGCTGACAATTTCCAAACAAACTAATTTGATAAGCAATGTTGAATTATTCTATGCTAATAGTCAAGGCTTGGAAAATACATTGCAAGAAGAAGAGACCCCAAGGTTAGTCGTTGATATAGAAACTAAATCTCTTAATGGGAAAGTATCTTATTCCTTGAGTAGCAATCCGTTTTTTGCTATATCAGATGAAGGATTTACTCGGAAGTCAAAGTACTCAAGCTATTCTGTCATTAATAATATAACTGGTGATGAATAGGATGATCTCCATATTAATCTTCATCTGTTTAGCTATTAATGGCAATTGTCAGGTGAGTGAACATCAAATGCCAGATATCACACAGACTAAACCTGGTGGTATCTATTACTATCAAACTCTTGGAGCTCATACAATCAACCCCAATCTCACACTATCTATTCCCCAGTTCCTTCCACAAGGAAATAACTTTTGGCAGTTGAAATATGATGTCTTTAATGTCAAAAGTAGAATAGGTCTTAAAATTATAACCGAAGAGAATCAAGCTGATTTTAACTTTAGATACAGCTTGCCTGTAGAGATAACTGTATTTAAAGAAGACCATACAAGCTCAAGTTTCACAACAACTGTCGAAGTCAATTATGATCATACCGTAGGTTCTTCTTTCAAGCAGATAGATATAGCAGAATATCCAGATGGATACAAGTTAATAGTAGAGCCGGACCATTCTGGTTTGGAGATTACTTCGTATGACCCTGTAGATCCATCTAACATTACAAGTCTATCACCAACTGAGATGGAGATAGCAAGTCAAGCTGTGATGTTAAAAGCTTCTATTGTCTACGAGAAGATAGAATTCTACAATCCTGAATATCGACATGATGGAAATAATATTGATGTTTCGCTTGATCAAGCTACAAATAACATAGAGATATGCTGGGATCCCATTTATGGAGCAAAACAATATGATCTTGAATGGACAACTGTGGAGCGAATTTTTAATGGATGGGGATGGCCGAGAGCTGATTTTAATACAAATGCAGCTAGAGTTTTACTTAAAGATAATTGTTATGAAATTCCAAATGTTTTTGGTCGAGTAGGATTGCTTTTCAGAGTAAGAGCTAAGGGATATACAATCGACAATTATGACAATTTATTTATTGGATTATGGTCCTGTTCTTATCCAACAAACAATTGTGATGATTACAGTGATGTTCGAGCTTTTTATTGGTCAAGTAAACTAGATTTAGCAAGCCATGAACAAGACTCCCTTAATTGGCAAGCCGTGACCTCCTATGCTGAAGACGGCAAGCGAAAAGATGTCGTCACTTACATGGATGGCACCATGAGATCTCGCCAAACGGTCACAGCCATTAATAGTAATGAAAATGTATTGGTCGCAGAGACCATCTACGATCATCAAGGAAGGCCAGCTATTCAGTCTTTGCCTGCACCTGTCCATCAAGATATGCGATTGAAATTCAGACAGAATTTTAATCAGAATACAGCAGGAGCCGCTTATTCTAAATCTGATTTCGACTTGGATAATGGATGTGATTTAAGTGTAGGCATGATGAGTGATAACTCAGGTTCAGCTCATTATTACTCTCCGTCATTTTACAATTCTCTGGACCCGCAAGAGATTGATAAAAATCCTCATCATACATACATTCCTAAGTCTGAAGGTTACCCGTTCGTCCAAACAGAATATACAGCAGACAATACAGGCCGCATAGCGAGACAAGGAGGAGCAGGGCCTCAATACCAACTAGACTCTAGCCATGAAACAAAATACTTCTACGGGGTTCCAAGTCAAGAAGAGTTAGATATTTTGTTTGGAACAAATGTGGGATTGGCCGATCACTACAAGAAGAATATGGTGGTTGATCCCAATGGGCAAGTTAGTGTATCATATTTGGATGCTAAGGGAAACACAATAGCAACAGCTCTAGCAGGTGAAGCACCAGAGGGATTAGAACAATTAGATTCCTATGATCCAGTAGTTCTTAATGTAGATTTATTAAAACTCCAGAGAAAAGTCAAAGTAAACAATGAGCTTTCATCAGTTTACAACTTGTTAGTAGCAGATGATGCATTATATGCATTTGACTATAGTATCACAGCTGCACAATTTACAGATGATTGTATGTCTGGCAACGTCTGCTATGGCTGTTACTACGATCTTGAAATCTCTATTGTCAATAATCAATGTGGAACTGAAGAATTTAGGGATACCATATCAATAACTGAATTCTCCGAAAGAGATTCGATCAATTTCATATGTAGCCAAACTGGTATTGGATACCAAGTAGATACGACATTGATGCTTGATATTGGCTCATACTCTGTGATCAAAACGCTTAAAGTCAACGAGTCGATCGCTGATGCATATGTAGAGCATTATCTCAATGATGCACAAAACAATTGCACAAATAAACTTGAAGAGTTTTTACTTGAGGAATTAGCCTTAGTCGACACTGCATATTGTGGAATTATCTGTGAAGATCTCAATGACAATCCTCAGACACCTGAGGAGATTGCTGCTCAAGAAGGCTGGGAAGAAATGCTTTGCGATACCATGCCTTCTTCTCCTTGTGAGGTAGCACGTAACCTTATGCTTGCAGACTTCATGCCTGGAGGTCAATATGCTGGTTATGGCCAAAACTATTCAGTAAGTGACTATCCCCTAAGTATTCTGAATGTCAGTAATGATTTCGAAAATGGCCTTGATCAGATTGATTATACGTTTGTGGATATTACTTATTCTCCTGATGAATATGCTACTATCAATGGTGAACAAGTAGATCCGGCAACTCTTACGGTCCAACAATATATTAAAAACTACAATGAAGCTTGGGCAGAACACTTTTTGATATACCATCCTGAATACTGTTATCTTCAAAGATGTTGGGATATTGAAGCATCACATAATTTCGACATTGAAATAAATATTGTGGAGACATATGATGTGGCCGCTACTAATGGGTGGATTGACTTTAATGATCACATGTTGTTATACGATGCCGATTCTTTCACAATGGCTCCCATAGTGAATATTTCTACTCCCAATCTGCCACCTGGAATGTCTACTGCAACTTTCTATACTGCATTCAAGAATGCAATAAGTGATTATAGTGGTCTTGGAGCCAATATTCTACAGATTGCTATTACTTCCACTTTATGTCCGGGTGCAGATAATCCTCAACAATACTTAGATGACCCTTCATTGTTAAGTGGGATACCTCCTCCAAGTTTTAATGCCAGTGATCAATACTTTGATTGTCTTTCTACCGTGAATATGACCGAAAATAATCTGCAATCGCTTCTTACTGACGACCAAAAAGATGAAATATGGACCAGCTACAAAGCCCTCTATTTGTCACTAAAGAATAATTTCGAATATATCGTCCGAACCGTGCATGCTAAGGAAGGAGGTTGTTATAATGAATGTATTGGTCAAGAAAATTTCAATCCATTTATTAATAATTTCTCTTCGATAGGTATTGGCTCAGATGTAGATGGGAATGATATACCAGAACTTGGATATTTTGACGACCAAATGCAAGTGTGCGACACAAGCTATTTCTTATTGTATCAGGATAAACAAAAACGTTTCCCATCAGCATACGACATCATGCCCAATATGGATGTAGATGTCTATGATCCTGAAACAGCAACTGTGGATATCTGGCAAAACATTTTAGAGAATTTAGAAGAAGAGGTCTTGCAAAGTTGTAAAGAATGCGACAAAATTACTTTCATTGATACATTCTTCAATGCTTTATTTAGTGAAATAAATATAGATGCAAACCCTAATGACGCCTATGCGCACAATGAATTTATTTTAAATATTGATCTGCCAAATGATTTTTCTCAGACGGTTTCAATTCATTTTTGGAATCCTACAAACATGAATCATTTATCAGGATTCAGAATTGTCTTTGCTGATAATTGTGAATTGACATTCACATATCCTTTTTTTACGCCTCACGATATTACTCTTTGTGGTAATTCAATCTATCCAACAGAGCCCATTACTATAGATGAATTATCAATTAATAATCAAAGTACTGATGCAGCGCTTATACAAATGGAAAGTCCAATTTTACCCAATAATGGAACCTATGTATTAAATGTAAATTTTGATGCTATTTCAGGTAACGGTATTTCCAAGTTGGAAGTCATTGGTGTTTATAATCCAATCAATGCAGCTTTGAACTCGTCTAATTACCAAAATTCTAATTTAGATTACTTCGGAATAAGTAACTCAGTTGTTCTTGGGGACATTACGTTAAACGAAGATTCATCCTTTACAAATCAAAGAAAGGACTTTTCATTCTACACAAATGATCTTAGCATTAACAGTAATGGATTAACTCATATATTATTGGTGCCATCAAGAACTAATAACTTTGGAAATAAGATTGTAGAAATTAACTCTATTTACTATTGTAAATATTCTGATAATAAACTTCCAGTTTTTGGTCATCCTGAAATCATATCAAATGTTTCTTATAATCCAAATGACCAAACACTAATTCTTGAAGGCATAAGTGACACTAATGAGAATTTTACTATTACTGCTGAGACTTCTTGTGACTTCTCTTGCGAAGAAGGAGGAGACAGTCTGTCAGCCTCCTGCCACACTCTCCCAGAAGCCAGGGACTTCCAAAACTTCCTTAATGCTTTCAACTGGAGGAATACTGCCAGTCCTGGACAAGTCAATCAACAAACAAATATCAATAATATAGGATCTGATCTCCAATCAGTCATTGGGATCGATACAGAAATTGGGCAATATCAGTTTACTACGAATATCTCCTTAGACAGTGTCATAGTCTCTTTTAATGAAGAGTGCTCTGTAATACTAAATTTTGGTAGAGCTAGTAGCCAATTTGGGGGCAATGATATTTATCAATTCGGTCATATAGAAGCTGATTTTACGCAAGTCGGTGCTGATGGTTTCACAGATCACTTCACAATAGACTATCAAAATAAAGATGGTCAATGGACGACTGCATCTGGCTACACAAATGGCTGCTTCCATGTCGGATATTGCTGTCCAGATCAAGTTGATTCAGGATCAGGTACAACACCAAAACCAGGTGGACCACCAAAACCACCAATAGGAGAAGTGGGGCCACAACCTTGGCCACCAAAACCGCCATCAGGAGACGGGGATCCACAACCTTGGCCGGATATTAAGCCAACACCAATTAAAAAAGCAAAAAACACATTACAAAAAATAGGAATCAAGGAGCTCAAAACAAAAAAGAGTAAAGAGCCTAGTTCAACAGCAATAGATCCAGTCTATTACTCAGGAGCTATTTTAAATACTCCACAGCTTTCTAATCCATACAATGATTCTATTTACCAACAGCGATATTGTCCTCCCTGTAGATTTGAGATAGAAGGTGGTCTTTTTGCCGATACAAATAATGAGCCTTGCATAGACGTATGGTGCCAAGACTCGATAGCAGTCATTTATGCCACCGACCTCAATGGAGACTGCATCGACCAACTCTATGCTGTCGCAGAGGCCAATACTTACAATCGCTATGATCAATACATAGACTCTGTAAAAATGGACGTCAAGGCAAGATACTTGGCTCAGTGTCTGAATGCTCAGGAAACCTTTACTGGTGAGTTTGCATACGCTCAACACCATTTCACCTTGTACTACTATGATCAAGCTAATAATCTAGTACAGACAGTTCCACCTAACGGCATCGATACCTTAAAAGCAAATGTAGATGCTGATATGTTGCTCATGAATGATTACAGAGAACAACAGCAGCTTTATAAGGAGGGTATAAGCACAACTGAACCGACTAGTCCAGATGTATCAAGAACATTGACCTCGTGGGCTTCAGAATATACCTACAACTCACAGAATCAACTCACAGAACAAGAAATCCCTGATCAAGGATTTGACTACGGTAGTGGATTCGAAAAAGAACCTACCGTATTTTGGTATGATGATTTAGGTAGACTTGTCGCCTCTCAAAACCCAGAACAAGCTACTGCTAAAAAATATAGCTATACACTCTATGATGGCTTAGGTAGAATACGAGAAACAGGAGAGATAGAAGGCGCAGATGATCCTGATGGAGGTGACGGCCTGCCTATAGAAACAGGTTATTATCAAGATGGCCAAGTCTTAGATGCAGAAGGATCTTGGTTTAACTTCTTAGCTAATACGCGATCACAAATTACTGAGACGACTTACGATAATGCCTATCACGGAGACAATCCACCTCTCAGCTTTCCACCATCACTTACTATGGATAACCTCAGAGGACGAGTCGCCGCGGCAGCATATTATGAGCAGTATAATGACCTTATGAGCAAAGCCCCAGATTACATCTCTCACTACTCCTATGACATACATGGTAATGTAAAAAGCCTTGTCCAAAAACCTAAAGGCTTTGCATCAAAAACTATAGAATACGACTACGATCTCATCTCTGGAAATGTCAACTATGTATGGTATCAGCGAGATAAAAAAGATCAATTCACTCATAGCTACAATTACGATGCGGACAATCAACTAACCTTAGTCCAGACAAGTAGAGATGGTGTCATCTGGGAGGAAGATGCTCACTACAAATATTACTTGCATGGTCCATTGGCTCGGATAGAACTGGGTGAAGATGAGGTGCAAGGGCTCGACTATGCTTATACCCTTCAAGGTTGGATCAAAGGCATGAACTCTGCATCATCACGACCTGAGCATGATATCGGTCAAGATGGCAAGGCAGATCATCGTCATGAAAACTTTGCCAGAGACGAAGTCGGCTTTACGTTGAATTATAACCAACAAGATTATAGTCCTGCTGGAGCATCAGCTCATCGTTTTGATTCTGATTGGAATACTAATAGCATGAGTCCAGAATTATGGAATGGGAATATCAGATCGATGATTACAAGTATCCGATCTTTTATGTCTGATGGTAAACCAGCAGCATACAGTTACACCTATGATCAGCTCAATCGCATCAAGTCGATGAACCACCATAAAAACTTTGAACCGCAAAGTAATTCATGGATAAATGATCAAACGAGTAACAACTACAGTTCTTCATACAGCTATGATGCCAATGGAAATATCTTGAACCTTCACCGAAGTGCTATGGATGGCATCGCAGCAAAGGACATGGATGAATTTACTTACCAATATACCAACGGGAATAATAGACTGCGCCATGTTACAGATCCAGTCAATGCCAATAACTTTAATAATGATATTGACAATCAAAACTCAGACAACTATACATACGATCGCTTAGGTAACTTGACGAAAGATGAGGCAGAAGATATAATTAATATCTCATGGAATCTTTCAGGAAAAGTAAATGAAATAGAAAAGTCAGATGGCACAAACATCAAATTCCGATATGATGCTCTTGGAAATCGGATTGCTAAAGCCATCAATGACACGATCACCTGGTACGTCCGTGATGCGAGCGGAAACATGATGTCTACATATGAATCTAAGGCAGCTAACAACGGACTTAATAACTCGGTTGAATATATTAAGTGGCAATCTGCTAATCTTTATGGCTCATCAAGATTAGGACAATATCAACTCAATGAAATCATAGGTGGTAGCTTATACTCTGTACCTCAAAACTCTTTATCTACTATTCAAAGAGAACACTATTCCTTTTTCCGAGGACAAGATCAATATGAGTTAAGTAATCATCTTGGGAATGTTTTGACTACAGTTTCTGATCGGAAGCGATTTGAGTTGGATGCTAATGGAGAAAGTGAATATGTAGTCGATGTGATGTCGGCTAGTGATTATTATCCAGGTGGTATGCTTATGGCAAGTAAATCTTCAAGTTTAACAGACTATTATTATAAGCATCAAGGTCAAGAATCAGATTCTGAAGTTAATGGAAAAGGGAATTCCTATTTCTATAAATATAGGATGAGTGATGCAAGATTGAATCGATTTTTTAGTGTGGATCCATTGAGAAAAAAGTTTCCATACTACTCAAGTTTTCAATTTTCTGGAAATAAGTTGATAGACCATATAGAATTTGAAGGTTTAGAGGAAAAAAGTTTTTATTCTCTTAGACTAGAAGAGGCACTAGCCAAAAAAGATGATGCCGGTGATATAGCATACTACTCACTAAGAAGATTGGAAGAAATGTTTGGCCCGACAACTGGCGTTGAGGGAGCAGAGAATGTGGCCGGGAAATATAATACTATGGGAGTTAGTTTGGGTTACATAAAACATCCAATTGCACAAGTAGTAAGTAAATACTATGGAGTTCTATCTGACTTTATGTCTACGGGAATTGATTTTGAAGAAAATCATCCTCAAAAATATGAAAGATTGGCTGCTAGAATAGGTATGATAGGTGTCGGGGAATCATTCGGTTATGTTTTTGATAAAATGAATACACCAGAGATTTTTGGTTTGGACCCAGTTGGAGGAATTTCAGGACAAATGGTGGATGTTACAAAAGATTTAATGTTAGAGGTTTACTTAAATAAAGCACCTGAAACAACATTAAAAGGTAAAGAATCTATTGTAACTAATAAAGGAAAACTCAATTCTTCAGAGACCTCTCTTGAAGAAGATCTTGTAGTGTATGAATATGAAATTGTTAAAGGTGATAATATATCAAAAATTGCTAAGGAGTTCGATACAACAGTTGAGTCCATAATGCATAGAAATAAGATAAAAGACCGAGACCAAATTATCCCTGGACAGAAAATTATTGTAACTGAATCTATGTTAATCAACTAATTGAGTATGGATGATAAATATGTAAAATGATAGAAATATATTAATTCAAGATAAAACTTTAATGTCGAGGTTTACTACCACGATCTATTACACTTAAACGGAATATAAAACATAAAAAATAATTTATGAAAAATTTACTTTTAGCAATTGCAGTATTCTTCATTTGTTCAAGTCTAATTTGTACGCCGACAGCTAAGCTTGGCTGCAACGGCATCGACTTCACATATGGAGATCTGGAAGAATTTGATCCAGAACCTGGACTTGTACATGGCTACAATACAGTAAATATATTCTTTAGCCGTTCGGGATCAATCTTACATAATTTTATTTAGAAAAAACTTTAAGTGAACATTATAACAACAATAAAGCATAAAAGATTTAAAAAATAAAAGATGAAGTATCTTCTAACGTCCCTATTGGTATTCTCCATAATACGCACAGGTGTACTTAATGCCCAATACATCCAATATGGCAACGGCATTAATCCCCCCGCAGATTTTGCTGCGCATCCTGATGACTTAGCTGGCTTGCAGGCATTGTATGATGCTTTAGATGGACCGAATTGGACTAACCCGAATCATGTGAGATGGAGAAGCACTCCCTTGGCTCAAGATGGTGTGACACCATTTTTTTATCACATATGGTATATGGTTCATTTCAATGATAATCATCGAGTTGCAAAATTAATATTTTGGCCTGGAGATGGTTTAAATGGGGCGATTCCACCTGAGATTTCAAAGCTTACCGAGTTACAAGAATTTATTATAGATGGAAATAACATTACTGATATTTCAAATATTAGAAACCTTCCAAATTTAAAAACTCTGCAAGTGATGAATTGTAATTTATCAGGTCAGATACCTTGTATTGTGGAAGACCTGCCAAGTTTAAATTATTTAGAATTAACAAACAATGCACTATCAGGGGATTTGCCAGAATGCTTGGCAGGTCCTAATTCTACAGTGCAAAAGCTAGTTGTTACTGGTAATGCATTGACAGGTTGTATTCCAGATAACTACAATCGATTTTGCTCCGTTTATAATCGTGAATATTTTTTCAGTAATAATAGTTTTGAAAATAGTATAGCAGATGTTTGTAATAATGTGCTGTGCGATGACTGTCCTCAGCAGTATCCAATCCTTTGGGACTTTTATCAAGGTACGGGAGGTCCTAATTGGACAAATGTAACTGCTCCAACAATTACTGTTGGAGATGTCGATGTACCTTATATGATAACATGGTGGAAAGATCTCTATGATCTCTATGGATTTTCTGATTGGCAAGGCATCCAATCTATCATAGAATTTCAACCAATACTGCCTCAAGTCGATTTTGTTTCATTGATTAATTTTTTTCAAAATAATCCAGGTCTAGTTCAAGCAGGCACTTATCAAACTGTCTCAGACGCATGGTTTGAAGATTGTGATCCATGTGGCCTTCAAGACGGAACTCCATGGAAAGGAATTACCTGTAATGCGAATAATGAAATCACACACATTTATCTTCATAGTTCAAATTTAATCGGTTCCTTACCATCGAGTCTTTCTGGACTGACTAGTCTGCAATCTCTTAATCTCGCCAATAATCAATTGTCAGGAACTATTCCAACATCCTTTTCAGCGCTGACAGCTTTGCAAATATGGAATATGGAGGATAATCAATTGTCAGGTGTTTGCCCTTCTTACTTAAATAGCTTTAATTATTTGCAGTACCTCAACTTTGCTAATAATAATCTCTCAGGAATTCTTCAATCAGATTTTAGTAATCTGTCCTATCTCAAAGAATTTCGAGTTAACAATAATCAAATAACAGGAACAGTATCTAATACAATTGAAAACTGTCTGCAATTAATTCATTTCGATGCTTCTGATAATATTTTATCTGGGACATTGCCTCCAGGATTTAGAGCCTTGCCGGACCTCACACATATTTACTTAGATGAAAACCAATTCACAGGTCAAGTTCCTGGTCAATGGGGCGACCTGCAGTCAATAGTGAGAATCGATGTAAGTCAAAATCAGTTAACTGGAACTCTTTTCGATAACAATCTTGAAAAATTATGTCCTATTTATACAATCACAAATTACCATATTAACGAAGGAAATATCATTGATGAATTTTGGAACATGATGTGTAACTGTGTAGATAACCTTAGTAATAATGCTGTACTACCACCACCACAATTGGCTGATCCTAATTTACAATGCTGCCAAGTGTTTGCTGATGATCTAATTATTGATGGAGATGGAAATCAATATACAGCATCCAGAATTGGAAATCAGATATGGTTAAAAGAAAATCTCATGACTTCGTCATGTCTTGATGGTACGCCTCTACCTAATTATATTTTATCTAATTGGGAAATTGATCACTATACTACTAATGGCACAGGAACACCTCTTTATGTGTGGATAGACAACGATATTGACAATAAAGTACCCTGGGGAGCACTCTATAGTCACTATATCTTTAATATAGATAATGACTTGACACTTACATCATCTGGATATACTAATCCCCCACCATATACAGACGGTGCAGTTTGTCAAATCTGTCCACAAGGGTACAGGTTACCTAATTCGCAAGACTATGTATACTTATTTGATTATATAAAATCAATGCCAGGCTACGATCCTGGAGCAAGTGTAGTTTTTACTGATATATACAAATGTTTTCGGTCTATAGCATCAGGAGAGGCCATTATAGCAAGCGATGGGACTGTAGAATTTGTTGGCATGGGAGGAATTAATTATTTATGGAGTTCAAATATCGGTACGATTCAAACGGGCTGGGATTTTCACATACGTTATGAAACTAAAATTGAGGAATATAATTCATTCGGTTATCATACTATCAACAGAAGAAATTACAGGACTTTAAGATGCAATAAAGAGTAGTATGAAATCATCGTTATACATATCGATTTTCTTATTTCTATCAATTGCAATGCAAGGTCAATCTTACAAAGATTTATCAGCAAAAGATAAGTCACTTTTATTCCAAGGCATCATTTATTCTGAGAGAGGAGAGTGCCATAAAGCGAATCAATTTTTAAATTCTTTCATATTAAGGTACAAGGGAGATCAGCTTGAGTATTGGTCAGCTAAAGCAAGAGAGTATTTACTTCCTTGTTCCGAAAACATCACAAATAACGAACTGGAATATGTTTATCGTCCGAATATAAATACCCCTACGAATAGCGAAGACCCTACGATACATCATGAGGAAGCTGTTGGATTTGATCTCGAAGTATTTTTAGATATGAATCGATTTACCATAGATCATATTGTAAGTCTTAGCCCTGAATCATTTTATCCTATTATAGATGATGATTCTACTAACAATTCTGGAGTAGAAGAATCATACGATATTGACATCGATATATTTTTAGATATGAATCGATTTACCATAGATGATATTGTAAGTCTTAGCCCTGAATCATTTTATCCTCTTATAGAAGATTCTGATTCTAATGGTGAACATGACAATTCAGTTGCGGAAGAAGAATCACATGATATCGATATAGAAGTATTTTTAGATATGAATCGCTTTACTATCAATGATATCACAAGCTTACACCCAGAGTCATTTTATCCTCTTATAGATCCTACAATCATTACACCTCCCGCAGATGAACCAGAATTGCCTTCAGATATTCCTCCGATAAAAATCTGGATAGCTGAAGAAAAAGAAAACAAACAATCACAAACAGAAACCGATATCCGCATCTGGTCCCCATCGCCCTCAATAACAACAGCCGATAATCCAACAATTAAAATCTGGACACCAGAGCAACCAAATACAAAGTCAATGCAAAATGAAACCGATGTCCGCATCTGGTCCTCAGCCCAACCATTAGCAATAGACGATACACCAATAAAAATCTGGTCAGGGGAACCATCCACTTCGGAGAAAAAGGTAAATACCATCGATCAAGGATCTGATGATGAAACACCGACTAGGGATATAGTGGGTGATACCAATCAAAAGACAAATGAAAAGGAACAGTTAGCTAATGAATCTGCTACCGTCAAGAAAAGCTCTAATCTGTCAGAACACTATAAAGTACTGATTACCGTCAGGAATAATCCTGATCAGTCTTACCTGTCATTGATGGATATTGGACCGGTCTATACAGAAGCCACAGCAGACAGTCGCAGCTATAAATACTTCGTGGGTCAGTATCAAGAGCTAAAAGAAGCAGATGCCACATTGAAGAAGGTCAAGGAAAAAGGATTCTACGCCGCCAGTATCAGAAAGTATGAGCAAGGTATAGAAGTAGCGACGATCAAGCAGCAAGCAGTGCCAAATAAAGAATCGAACATAAAGGAATCGAAAGTAGCCGAGATTGCAGAGGCTCATCCGGCTATACCTGAGCTAAGAGGTCAGTCCTATCATGTGCTCTTTAAAGTGATCAGCCGGAATAACAGAAGATTCCCACGCTTAGCTTCTGTCGGAGAGATATACATCGACTATGCGAAAGATATAGACCGATATCGATACCTGATCGGAGGTGCTCAAAACCTTAGTAGTGCTAAAGCCCTACTGAAAAAAGTTAAAGAGAAAGGCTATAAGGAGGCTTTCATTGCCGAATACATAGATGGCACTTTTCAAAACACACAAAAGAAATAGAGCATGGGTGTGATCAAATATTAATTACATAATAATAAAACAAAATAAAATAAAATAAGACTGCAACATATTATGCCAAACCAAAACCATACAACAATGAAAAATACAATCCACGTATCCTTAATCTTACTCCTTACACTGATCACAATCAGCCTATCCGCTCAGTCAGCCAAAACAGCAAATACTGGAGTCGACAAAAGAAGAGCTGTCGCAGCTAAATTATTAGTAGAGATTGATAAGACACCCAAGGCGACCAATAATAATAACAACGGTCGATCGAATAAAGATAATTGTTGTGATGATGGAATCGTCGCCCCTACAGACTACCAGGTACTCGCATTCGGTCTGTCGAGCCAATGGTATATATTCGATCAGACTGCTGGTGATGTCAGCATACCAAATCCGATCCCATATCTACAAGGTATATCGACCAGCTGGGATGCAGTATTGTATAACAGCAATACAGACTATATCTCGAATAAGGCAGCTTATGTACAGGATAACGAACTGCTACTCGGCATAGAGGACCTTGCTGTAGGCAGCTACTTCATAGAGATCTTGCATGGTGGTGATTACTATGTCACAGGATTCTCTATTGGGAATCCGAACTCGCCTAAGCCCAAACCCATGGCACCAGTTTCTGTTCGCACAAATCCATCAAGAGTCCTTGGAAAAGCACAAGTGCAGAAGCACCAAGTCATCGCCGCCCAGCTGCTCGGTGAATTAGATAACAAAGCAAGAGCCAATAACAGAAACAACGGTCGGTCGAATAAAGATGAATGTTGTTCAGATGAAATCGCAGCCCCTGCAGGTAACCAAGTCCTAAGTTTTGGTATTGGATCGCAGTGGTATTTATTTGATCCAGTGACGGGCGATCAGGAGATACCCAATCCGATCCCTTACTTACAGAGTATCGCATCTGTTTGGGATGCTGCTTTGTACACAGGAGATGTGGACTATCTAAGCAATAAGGCGGCCTATGTGCAGGATAATGAACTATTGATCGATATCACTGGTCTACCCAAGGGGAAGTACTTTATTGAAGTCTTACACAATGATGATTACTATACGACCGGATTTAGGATCGGTAATTCTAGAGTGCCTCAATCAACAAGTGTGCTGCAAAAAAATTAGAGACAATGAGCAAGAACCATATTCCTATCATCGTACTGCTGTTATTACTATCATGTCGTAGTGTGGCACAACGGATCAGTTTAGAGTTAAGCGACCAAGTCAACACCTTAGCTGATGTTTGGGATATGGGTATTGAAATTATGGGTCAAGACAATCTAACCGTTTATATTAATGTCACTATAAGAGATGGAAATGAAGTTGTCTATGCCGCACAGAGTACATCCGTAAATGTCCTCAGTGGTGTTTACCAATACAATGAATTAAACCTCTTGCCCCAGGTGTCTCAAAACAAACTCTTGGGACAGAAAGATCTTGCCAATGGACAGCAAGTCTTTTACAAACTAGTCAATACAACTGGTCAAGTCATATTGGAGGAAAGATCGTTTGTCAGACTGGACCAGCTTGGCGATGCAGATGAGAATCGCTCTCCATTGGATATTGGCTTTTCAGGTGATGCTCATATTTATGGGCAAGTGTCAAATGCTACCGGTGTGTCTTCTTTTGTACCACAAAATTATCTGCGTGCTGAGTTATTCCCGAGAGCATCGATTGCGGATATTCCCTTTGGACTGGATATCTTTTTGAGTACAGAGCAATCGGATCAAAGACAGAATGTCAATCAGATAAGTCTGTATTTTGATGCACAAGATTTTGATCGTTCGATGCGGCGCAAGCTTGATGCAAAGCTCAAAGAGTTAGAAGCCATTGGCAACCCAGCTCAGTTAGCACAATTAAATACATTCAAAGATAAAATCCTCAATCAAGAATTTCCTGATCTCAACAATTGGGAAGCCCACCTGAAAGACAAAGCCATCGCAGAAGGCTTAGAACAACTCAAGCAATTAGAGTCCCTGGAGTCTGTCTTAGCCAATCCAGAAATAGAAGCAAATTTAAAGCAGTTGGCTGCCCTTAAATCCGAGTCTAAGCTGACACCAGAAAAATTGCTCCAATTAGATCAGCTCTACGCCTTTGCATCAGAAATAGATAAAATCAAAGGTATCGTCACCAAATTGAAAAGCACATCAGAGCAGTTTGAAAAATATAAAGGACTACAAGCTAAAATCGATCAAGCCAAACGCTTCAAAGCCAAATCATTAATATCAAAGCCAACAGACCTGAGATCTGGTTTGCAAGAATTCGGACTCATGTCTCGTGCTCAAGAAATCATCGGTGGATTTAAAGAAATCACGATCGGGACTTCCTTTCCCTACTATTCTAATTTGTCCCTACGCAGCCTTTCTGTGAATGGCCTGAATGTAGAGTGGAACCCAGGCAAACTATACTTAGCAACAACGATTGGTCAGTCCGCCAGAGAAGTACTCAATGAAGATTTTACACTCTCCCAGTTGACCTTGCCGCAATCAACCATCGCAGCCAAAGTCGGCTATGGTGGACGCTATGAGAGCCATCTACATTTATCTTACATCAGAATCACTGATGGGACTTCTGACATTAACGCCGGCTTAGCAAGATCCAGTCAAGAGAACACCATGTTAGGCATAGACGGTCTATTTGAGTATAAGAATATAAAGCTAGGCGGTGAGATATTTGGCTCCTTATTTACCGGAGATAAATTCATAGGCCCCAGTGCAGATGAAGGTATCGAAGATGCTTCCATTCCGTTGCGACCCTTATTCGGCAGACAAAATGCAACCAGTGCCTATGATATCGCTTGGAAGGCGTTTGCCACAGTCGATCTAGGGACCAATTTGCCCAGACTTAATGCAAGTATTGAAGATATTGGTGCTAATTATTTCAGCTTAGGCGCACCAACCTTAATCAATGATTTATTACGATGGAAGGTCGACCTCAAACATAATCTTTGGAATAGACAGATCAGTATCTCTGCTTTCGCCAGAAGAGATGAAAATCAATTGAGTCCGGCCCTTAGCTCTGTAGTCAGTGAGACACAGTCCTATGGAGTACAAGCCATGGTCCGAGTGCCACAATGGCCGATCTTTAATTTCACCTATGCGCCATATGCTCAAAATAACCAGTTAGCCTCTTCATCAACTGAGCAAAATACAAACCAACGCTTATTGAATATCACCATGATGTATCCAGTCACCATCTCGCAAGACCTGACATCAAGCACTCAACTAGGCTTTCTAAATCAAGATTTAAGCAGTAACGCCGCTGATCTGGCATACTCTCTCACCATGTACAGTCTAAATCAATCCATCAACTACAAACGAAATAATGTAAACCTTGGCGTAAGCTACACACCAAATCAACTGATCAACAACACCATCTCAAAAGTTTGGACCCTCAACCTCTCTGGCAGCTTCCAGCTATTAGAGAAGTGGAATCACAGTCTTGGCTTCCAGCACCTAGCTATTGAGGATACAGAACACAAAAATGGATTCTCTTGGACATCAGATTATCCGATTAATAATTACTTGTCTATTACGACGAGGATGCAGCGGTTTATCTATACGCATGATTTTGATACGTTTACAGACTATAGGGACTTTATTGCTTGGGGTGGAGTTCGAGTGAGATGGTGATAATTCTAATCTAAAAAAGATTTATGAAGCATAAACGAAGTATATCAAAATTGACCGTAATGTATAATTTGGTAACACTCTCCTATTATAGGCTTACTTACAAGCACGTTTTAGGATTGCTGCTGTGTATGACAGTGTATGCTTGCCAACAAAAGAGTTATACCACTTATACAGATAAAGTCGAAGAGCCCATCATTCATCAAATGGATAAGTACAAGAATTCCAACATCGATCGTTTACCCGTTGAATTTTTTAATACACATTGGGTCAATCAATACGAGCAGAATGATCAAGACGTGAAACCTTATTATCCCGCTACTATCCTTGAGCCATCTTTCTGGCCATATCGAGATCAACTAATTTTTAGTAATGACAATACATGCCAATATCTATACTTAGCACCTAATGATGCCCATCACATGAAAGAAGCATCTTGGGCATATTTCCATCCTACACTTTATATACTTCAAGATAAAGTGGATATTATCAAAAGTTTTGACTTGCTCAGCATTAAGGATACGCTCATGGTGGTACGAAGCCACGGCGCACCAATAAATCAAGTTTTTGGCAAGTGGCAGTTAATGAGTTATGGTGACGAAGATATGAGCGATGATAATTATATCCTGAATATTAGAGGTAGCAAGTTTGAAGTAATCCAAGATGGAAATCTGATTCATACTGCTGAAATGAGTCATTCTAAATGGCGATTGCAAGAGCCTCTTACGATGAGTTTTGATCCTGCAATTGCAGATCAATATCCTTGGTTAAATAGTAGTCCGTATGGTGTTAGTAATGACACACTGACTCTCGAAGTTATGGATGGTCAATATTCTAAATTTGTAAGCCCTAAGCGAATGTGATTATATTAGCTAAAGTAGCCGATTCAATCCGAATCAAATCAATATGCCATCGAGCAAGTACCTTCAAAAGAAGGCTCCCACCACCGAGTCAGAATCAAAA